>ENA-UOIY01000492-UOIY01000492.1-human-gut-metagenome-genome-assembly--contig:-P114-NODE-492-length-64544-cov-14.473088_pt1 | contig 64544 bp, 44 predicted proteins | sample MGYA00242335_ERZ723882 | MGnify/ENA metagenome assembly ERZ723882 | reverse complement strand
TCACCGATCCCATCGAAACAGAAATAGACGGAGAATGGCTGAAAGCCAAAGGAACTACCCTCGGAGCTGATAACGGTATCGGTGTAGCTACCGAACTGGCTATCCTGGCGGATGACAGCATCGAGCACGGTCCACTGGAATGCCTGTTCACCGTAGATGAAGAAACCGGTCTGACCGGAGCTTTCGAGCTGAAAGAAGGTTTCATGAGCGGTGATATTCTGCTGAACCTCGACTCCGAAGATGAAGGAGAAATCTTTATCGGATGCGCCGGAGGTATCGACTCCGTTGCAGAGTTTAGTTATAAAGAAGTAGAAGTCCCCGCAGGATATTTCTTCTTCAAAGTAGAAGTAAAAGGACTGAAAGGCGGACACTCCGGTGGTGATATTCACTTGGGACGGGGCAATGCAAACAAGATACTGAACCGATTCCTGTCCCGAATGGCTAACCGTCAGGATCTGTATCTCTGCGAAATAAACGGAGGTAACCTGCGCAATGCCATCCCCCGCGAAGCATACGCTATCTGTGCAGTTCCCGAAGATGCCAAACATGACGTCCGCACGGAACTGAATATCTTCACAAGTGAAGTAGAAAACGAACTGGCCGTTACCGAACCGGACCTGAAACTGGTTCTTGAATCGGAAACTCCCCGTAAGATGGCTATCGATCAGGATACTACTACCCGCTTGCTGAAAGCATTGTATGCTGCTCCTCACGGTGTATATGCCATGAGTCAGGATATCCCCGGACTGGTAGAGACTTCAACCAACCTTGCTTCTGTCAAAATGAAACCGAACCATATTATCCGCATCGAAACCAGCCAACGCAGCTCTATCTTATCTGCACGCAATGACATGGCGAATACGGTTCGTGCCGTCTTCCAGCTGGCAGGCGCCGATGTGACCTTCGGTGAAGGTTATCCGGGATGGAAGCCGAATCCTCATTCGGCTATCCTCGAAGTGGCAGCAGAATCTTACAAACGACTTTTCGGTGTAGAGGCGAAAGTGAAAGCAATTCACGCAGGATTGGAATGCGGTCTGTTCCTCGACAAGTATCCGACATTAGACATGATTTCTTTCGGACCTACCCTCACCGGAGTACACTCTCCCGACGAACGGATGCACATCCCTTCCGTTGAGAAGTTCTGGAAGCACCTGTTGGATATTCTGGCACATGTTCCTGCCAAGAAATAACAGTCAGGTAAGACATCATAGAAAAGATGATGGTGATAGCAGAAAAATATTTGTTATGACCGTCATCTTTTTTATAATGCTCTTTTTTGTACCCTCTTATATCATAGGGCAAACTTCCTTTACAAGGCAAACTTCCCTTATCGAAAAAGAATCGTTCAGCAATAAACAATCTGTTTCCCAAAAGAAGTCTTCCGCTGAAGAACGAATCCCCTTTCGTGTCATGAGCTGGAATGTTGAAAACCTCTTTGATACTCACCACGACACACTAAAGAACGATAACGAATTTCTCCCCGACGCCATCCGTCACTGGAACTACACCAAGTACAAGAAGAAACTGGCCGATATGGCCCGTGTCATCACTGCCGTCGGTGAATGGAATCCACCCGCCCTTGTAGGTCTTTGTGAAGTAGAAAACGACAGCGTACTACGTGACCTCACACGACGTTCTCCTTTAAAGGAACTGGGTTATCGGTATGTTATGACAAGTTCTCCCGATCTGAGAGGGATTGATGTCGCTTTATTATATCAACGTGACCTATTCAAATTATTATCTTTCCGGTCTATCCCCATTCCCTCATTCAAGCATCATCGCCCCACAAGAGATTTACTGCACGTCAGCGGACTATTATTAACCGGAGATACACTTGATGTAATCGTCTGCCATCTGCCTTCCCGGTCCGGTGGAGCCAAGGAATCAGAACCTTACCGGCTACACGCCGCCCGAATACTATGCACAGAAGCCGACAGTCTGCTGAATATCCGCCTTCATCCGCAACTGGTCATCATGGGAGATTTCAATGACTACCCAACCAACAAATCCATCAAGGAGATCTTAGAAGCTACTGATCCCCAACAGTCAGTCACCTTCCCAAATCCCCGAAAGCTCTACCATCTGCTTGCCCGAAAAGCAACATCCCGCCATTTTGGCTCTTATAAATATCACGGAGAATGGGGATTGCTCGACCATTTGATTGTATCCGGCAACTTACTCGATGCTTCCTCTAAATTCTTCACCGGTGAAGACAAGGCAAATGTTGCCCGCCTCCCCTTTCTATTAACTGAAGACAAGAAATACGGTGATGATGAACCTTTCCGTACCTATAAAGGAATGAAATATCAGGGAGGAATCAGTGATCATCTTCCTGTTTACGCAGATTTTGAACTAATTATATACTAGCCGAAAGAGTTTTTTATGTTAATAAACGGGGTTCGATACAAAATTTACTTATTTTTGCAGGGTTTACAGCATTTACAAAAAAATACCCCCAATGGAAACCTTTGACGAAAAACAACTTCTGAAGGCTATTAGCGAAGGAGATGAGAAAGCCTTTAAAACTTTCTTCCTATACTACTATCCCCGCATCAAAGGGTTTATCAACGGACTACTGCAATCGCAGGAAGAGGCCGAAGATTTATCGCAGGACATCTTTCTTACGTTATGGAACAACCGCTCATCTCTCCATACCATCAATAACCTTAAACCTTATCTTTTCCGCATTTCCAAAAATGCGGTATACCGGCACATCGAACGCACACTACTGTTCAGAAACTATCAGCAGAAAGAAACTGAAAAGTATAGCCCGCCACAGGAAAGCAACGAAACCGATGACACCATCCATCTCAAAGAACTCGAACTATTGGTGACAATGGTTGTAGAAAAAATGCCTCCACAACGACAGAAAATATATAAGATGAGCCGGGAATCAGGAATTAACAACGAAGAAATAGCCCGCGAACTAGGCATCAACAAACGAACAGTAGAGAACCACCTTTCACAAGCACTTACCGACATCCGAAAAGCATTATTCATAACCTTTATTTTATTTTTCTAAAAAAAAGTAGCATAGAGGCTGTACGTTATTAATCAGTTACGTATCTTATATATGTAACCACACCTAAAATGCGCTAATATGTCGAACGCTCATAAAATAATTAAAAACTTTACTTCCGATAAGTTCAGTCCGGAACTTAAAGAGAAGTTATGGAAATGGCTTGTCGACTCCAGTGAACAGGCAGAGAAAGAAGAAGCATTGATGGAATTATGGGAAGACCAGAATTTCAAGGCCGATGCAGGTACCGAACGTTCCTATCAGAACTTCCGCAGGAAAATGGCCCCCCGACAGCGGAAGGCAACTGCAAGGTATACCTTGCGCAAATGGCTGCAGGTGGCGGCTGTATTACTAGTTCCCCTGCTCTCTATGGTGGCATCCTACCTATATATACAATCGAATGAAGAGCATACAGAACTTGTCGAGTACTATGTGCCCAAAGGCGAACAAAAACAAATTACCTTGCCCGACGGCACCACAGCATACCTCAACTCAGGAACTTTACTGGTCTATCCGCAAAAGTTCACCGGGGATATCCGTTCGGTATACCTGATAGGAGAAGCTAATTTTGACGTAAAGAAAGACAAGCAACATCCATTCATCGTCAAGACCAACCATCTGAAAGTAAAAGTATTGGGAACTAAATTCAACGTACACGCTTATGCAGAAGACGAGAAGACAACCACTACTTTGGAATCGGGTTCCGTAGTCGTTCAGAAAGCAAACAATGAGGATATCATCACCCTCACACCGAACGAGCAACTGGAATATGATAACCCGTCCGGAGAATTTAATAAAAAGATTATCGACGCCTCTGTCTATTCCGGCTGGACCAGAGGCGAGCTGAACTTTGCGGCAATGACTCTCAGCGATATTTTCATTACGATAGAGAGAATATACGACATACACATCATCGTCCCTCCGCATCTGGCTACCACCGATGTATATACCATCAAGTTCAAACAAAAAGCTCCTATCAAGGAGATCATGAATATCGTGACCAAAACCATAGGAAACATAGACTATAAAGTCGAAGACGAGAACATTCTCTTAATTTATTCACCCCTAAATAAGAAAGGAGGCCGATAGACAGAAAAAAGGGAGTCGATATTTCGCGGATACCAACTCCCCCAAATCAAAATTACTTCATTTAAATTAGTTGTGTACACTTAAATTAGTATTAATGATTAACTCACAAAAGTATGAAATTTTATAAATTGTCGGGCATAGGTTATCCCGTAAAAATTCATAAATTTTATATATTGTTATTCGCTTTATGTTTTTATAACATAGCCTATGGGCAAAATCAGCCAATAACAGTATCTATGAAAAACCAACCTCTATTAAAAGTATTCGAAATCATTGAAGATCAGACCGATTTTAGTATCGCTTATAATCAGACGAAACTGGACGTGAAACAAAAGGTCAGCGCCAATTTTGTCAGGGAAGCAGTCTCTTCCGTTCTGAACTCCGTACTCAAAGGAACAGGATTCACTTACAGGCAAGAAGGTAAGCATATTATTATCATTCCCGTTCCGGTAAAGGCAGAAGCAGCCCCCAACAACACTACTTCTACCCAGCAGCCCATAAAAATACGGGGAACCGTAACAGATGCGCAAGGTGAACCTCTGATTGGAGCAAACGTTCTGGTCGACGGCAGCAAACAGGCGACCATTACCGACATGAACGGGGAATTCTCACTGGAAGTGCCTGCCAACAGCAAGTTACGGGTTACTTATATCGGTTACGTCACACAAGAAGTAACAGTCAAAAACAAGACACTTTTCAACATACAGCTACAGGAAGATACCCAGACTATGGATGAAGTGGTAGTCATCGGATTCGGTACACAGAAAAAAGTGAATATGACCGGCGCTGTAGCCTCTGTAAATATCAAAGAGTCGTTGGGTGACCGCCCGATTACCAACGTTTCGGCTGCCCTGCAAGGAGTCGTGCCGGGACTAAAAATTGAATCGACAACGGGAACTCCGGGAGACGACATGACGTACAATATCCGTGGAACAACCTCCATCAATGGCGGTGAGCCTCTCGTATTGGTCAACAACGTACCGATGGATATCAACATGATTGACCCGCAGGATATTGAATCCGTATCTATTTTGAAAGATGCCGCTTCCGCAGCTATCTACGGTGCCCGCGCGGCTTTCGGTGTGATTCTGATTACTACGAAGCAGGGTAAAAAGGACATGGCTCCCAGATTCAATTACAACAACAACTTCTCTTTCTCGAAAGCATCGGAGCTTCCGCAGAAAGCAAGTCCGTTGGAATCGGTACTGGCGTACAAGGAAATGGGATGGGCAAACGATACCTATGTAGACGGAAAAAACATCACCCAATGGGAAGGCTACATACGCGACTATCAGGCGAATCCTTCCAATTATCCGAACGGATATATTTTCGACGATCAGGGCAACCTGTTCCTGATGCGGGAGAATGATATGTTTGCCGATATGATGGATAACTTCGGATTCATGCAGAACCACAGTTTCTCCGTATCGGGAGGCAGCCAGCGCACCAGCTACCGACTGAGCCTGGGATATACCGGTGAAGACGGCATTCTGGTAACGGACAAGGACAAATTCGACCGTATCAATATGTCCAGCTTCCTGAGTGTCGACGTAAACAAGTGGCTGACCACCCAACTGGATATCAGATACGCGAACTCTACCCAGAACAAAGTGGAGCAAGGTGGACGAAACGGTGTCTGGGGAAGTGCCATGTACCTGCCGTCCTACCACAACATCCTGCCGTACGAACAAGACGGCATCGAATATCCTGCCGAAACGTCCGCTACTTTCGTACGCTACGGAGAACCGAGGGTGATCAAGAAGACCAATCTGCGTACTTTAGGACGTGTTATCATCTCTCCGCTGAAAGGACTGAAAATAACAGGTGAATATACTTACAACCGGATCACCGAGTACAACCGGATGTACGTTAACAAATACAAGTATATAGGATTCAACTTTACAGGGCTGCTCAACAATGTAGAGAACTCACGTTATGCCCTGACGCAAGGATTCACCAATTACAACGCTATTAACGCATTCGCCAATTATGACTTTTCAATAGGTAAACATGATATCGCTATTATGGGTGGTTACAATCAGGAAGAGAGTCATAAGGAATCGCAATGGTCGCAGCGCACGGACGTATTACTGGAAAATCTGCCGTCGCTCTCCGGTTCTACCGGAACGGCATCCGTCACCGACAGTTTCGATGAATATGCCATCAGAGGGTTGTTCTACCGTGTCAATTACACTTACGACGGTAAATATATGTTCGAAGCCAACGGACGCTACGACGGTACTTCCCGTTTCCCCAAAGACAGCCGTTTCGGTTTCTTCCCTTCCTTCTCCGCCGGATGGCGCATTTCGGAAGAAGCATTCATGAAGAATACCAAAAGCTTCCTGTCAAACTTGAAACTACGTGCCTCATGGGGTTCTATCGGCAACCAGATCATACTGAAGCCGGACAACACTCCGGAAAACTATCCCTACATCCCTTCCATGTCACCTAAACTGACGGAATGGCTGGTGGACGGACAAAAGACGACTACACTGGATGCTCCGGCAATGGTCAGCAGCAGTTTCTCGTGGGAGAAGGTATACACACTGGACTTCGGAGTCGATTTCGGATTCTTCGACAACCGCTTTAACGGGACTTTCGACTGGTATCGCCGCGACACCAAAGGCATGCTGGCACCCGGTATGGACCTACCATGGGTAGTGGGAGCCACCGCCGCCAAACAGAACGCCGCCGACCTGAAAACGTACGGCTGGGAACTGGAACTGAACTGGAGAGACCGCATCAACAAGGACTGGAGCTACCGGATCGGATTCAACCTGTACGACTCACAAAGTGAAATCACGAAATACAATAATGAGACCAACCTGCTAGGCGACAAGATTTACCGCAAGGGTATGAAAATGGGAGAAATCTGGGGATACGTCACCGACCGCTTCTACACCGAAGACGACTTCAACGCAGACGGTACACTAAAACTGGGAATCCCCATTCCGAAAGGAGCAGGACAAGTTTTTCCGGGAGACGTGCTGTATAAGAACTTCGATGACGATACCGAAACCATCTGGAGCGGCGAAGGAACCGCCGACAATCCCGGCGACCAGCGTATCATCGGTAACTCGACTCCACGTTTCCACTACGGCATCACCGCAGGAATCAGCTGGAAAGGACTCGACCTCTCCATCTTCCTACGAGGCGTAGGCAAACGAGATTATTGGCGCACCGACCAGATCGCATGGCCTACCGGAGGCTGGGGAAGCCTGTTCAAAGAAACTCTCGACTTCTGGACTCCGACTAACACCAATGCCTATTATCCGCGCGTGTATTCCAACGACGGGGTAAACACAAGCTACAACCACTGGAAACAGTCGAAGTATCTCGCCAACGCCTCCTACCTGAAACTGCAAAACATCACGCTTTCCTATACCTTGCCCAAAGTATGGTCCCAGCGTCTCTACTTCGACGATGTGAAAGTATTCTTCAGCGGAGAGAACCTCTACACGTGGGATCACCTGCCGGAAGGACTGGAAACCGATATGCTGTCAAAAGGTGCCTGGGAATATCCGTTCATGAGAAAATTCTCTTTCGGTATCAATGTTACATTCTAATAACTAATGTATTATGAGAAAATATTTAATCTTTGTATGTACAGTTTTGTTATCAAGCTGTCTCAATAACGATTTCCTGGAAAGGTATCCTTTGGGAGACCCGACTGCCGAAACGGCTTTTGAAACATACGACAACTTCAAGGCATACGCCTGGGGATTGTATGAAACCCTGCCTTCATTGGGCTATGGTTCGGAAAATTCTACGGACGACATCTCGTACAACCAGACAAGAGGAACCAGCGAAAGCAACTGGATCAGAAAACTGGTGACCATCCCCGACAAGAAAGACGATACTTCCTGGAACTATTACAGTTATATCCGGCGGGTCAACCTGATGCTCGACCGCATTGACGATTCGAAAATGACGGATGTAGAAAAGGCGAACTGGCGCTCCGTCGGTTACTTTTTCCGCAGTTACCGCTACCTGTCTCTCCTGTCGGCTTACGGTGGCGTACCCTGGATTGACCATGTGCTGAGTGACGACGAAACAGAACTGATCAAAGGTCCCCGTGCCTCCAGAGATGAAATAGCCGGTCACATTCTGGAAGACCTGCAATTTGCCGAAAAGAATATCAACGTGAACGGAGAAGGCAGAAACACCATCAACAAGGCTTGTGTACAGGCTTTACTCTCCCGCTTCTGCCTTTTCGAAGGTACCTGGCGTAAATATCACGGACTCAACAACGCCGAAACTTATCTGCGGGAATGCAAACGGGTATCCGCCGAACTGATGCAGACTTATCCGAACGTGGCGGACTGCTACGACGACCTGTTCTGTTCACTGGAACTGAAAGATGTTACCGGCGTCATTCTGTACAGAGAATATTCGGATGCTGTCGGTGTAGTGCACGCTGTCAGCATCGGGGGAACGACCGCCACCTCCTTTTACAATCCGACCCGCGACTTAGTCGACAGTTACCTGTGCACGGACGGAAAGCCGCGCTGGACGAGTGACGCCTATCTGGGTGACAAGGATATATACAACGAGTTCAGCAACCGCGACCATCGTTTGTGGCTGCACGTCACTCCTCCTTACCAAGTAGACCGTTCGGCTTCCAGCACAGCCTGGGACAATAAATGGAAATTTACGGATAGCCCCAAAGACCGCAGTTTCATCGACAGCCTCACCGTCCGCATGGGAATCGGGTACGGCACCAGCAAGGAACGACAGAAGTTATTGCCATTCCGTCAAGGATATGACGGTGGTATTCTGGGTGCATCGCCTCACTTTGACTTCTATCTGGAGAACCAGCCGTGGTACAAGTCAGCCTTCGGATATAATAACTGGAAATACTACTGCTGTTACCTGAGCATGGGCAGCCAGCGAAATGAAGAGACGGATATGCCTATCTTCCGCATCGAAGAAGTCATGCTGAACTATGCGGAAGCCATGTGCGAACTCGGCGAGTTTGACCAGACAGTTGCCGACGCCACAATCAACAAACTGCGTCCGCGTGCCAATGTAAAACTCATGAAAGTCTCGGAAATCAACTCAGCCTTCGACCCGAAACGTGATCTCGGAAACCCGGATTATCCCAACGACTACGAAGTGAGTCCGCTATTATGGGAAATACGACGGGAACGACGCATCGAACTTTTCTCCGAAGGATTCCGTTTCGACGACCTGAGAAGATGGAAGAAATGCCACTATGCACTGAAGAAGAAACTCGGACAATACGTACGTGTATCCGACTTCAAGGCAGGAACCAATGTGACTATCGACGGCGGCGGCTCCGAAGGATATCTCGAATTCCATCCGAAACAGAATCATCTATGGCCGGATCACTATTACCTCAACCCTATTCCGCGCAACGAACGGGTACTGAATCCCCAACTCGAACAGAATCCAGGATGGGAGGAAGGAAATTAACCGGTAATCCATTACCAACCGGATAATCCGGAACTAACCGGAAGAGGCTGTGGCAAATATTGGTTCTTCTTGACAGTCATCCCAATGACAGCACAAGCATTTCGTCATTAGCGTGGCCGAAAGACCTTGATATTTGACACTGCCTCTTCCCTCTTTAACTGTACTGATTTCGTAAGTTTACTCAAAAGAATTATTGAATACTTGAAATTTATTCGTATTTTTGAGACATCAAACTAATACGGGTAATCCTTTTACCGACACTTACCAAATCTAAATAAACACAATGTATCCCATGAAGCATCTAATTTTTACAGTCCTCTTTCTTCTATCGTACACAGTCGACGTCCGTGCCCAAATCGTATTTCCTACCCCCAATCAAGTGGAAATGCAGACAGGCAAGCTGATTTTAGGGAAAAAGGTTTCTATGTACGCCGAAGACACTACCGCTTTTTATCTAAACCTTTTCCGGGAAGAAGTACTCTCCCGCACTCCCATCAAATGGCAAAAAAAAGAATCCAAAGCCGATATCTGCTGGATAACCGACTCATCCTTGCCCCCCGAAGGCTACCGGATCAAGATTCATCCGCGACAGATGGTAATCAGCGCCTCCGACAAAGGAGGATTCACCTACGCCGTACAAACACTACGCCAATGGGCAGCCGGTTCAGCAGGATCTATCACCTTTGCCTGTGCAAGCGTGACAGACTATCCCCGCACACAATGGCGCTGCTTCTTACTGGACTCCGGACGTCAGTTTCAGAAAACTGCCACCATCAAAAAGTATATCGATATGGCTTCACTGCTTAAAATGAACTACTTCCACTGGCATCTGACCGAAGGACTGGGATGGCGCATCGAAATCAAACAATATCCGCACCTCACCCGTACAGGCGGTTCGGTAGGCAAAGGAGAAGAACAGCAGGGATTCTATACACAGGAAGAAATACGGGATATCATCGAATATGCCCGTCAACGGAATATCACCATCGTCCCCGAAATAGATATGCCGGGCCATGCCGAAGCTGCTCTCTCTGCCTATCCGGAGCTCGGTTGTTTCGGATTGCCGGTAGAGATACCGCAAAGCGGATTTACCCAAAACATATTCTGTGCCGGAAAAGACGGAACTCTCCGTTTCCTGAAAAATGTACTGGACGAAGTATGCGCCCTCTTTCCTTCTCCCTACATACATCTGGGCGGAGACGAAGCCCCGAAAGGCAACTGGGATCAATGCCCGGATTGCCGGAAAAGGATTACCACAGAAGGACTGAAAGACAGTCACGACCTCCAGCTATGGTTCTCTGCGCAAATGGCAAACTATCTGAAGTCCAAAGGGCGGAAAGCCATCTTCTGGGGCGACGTCGTCTATCACGACGGCTACCCGTTGCCGGACAATACCGTTATCCAGTGGTGGAACTACCGGGGACATAAGGACCTCGCGCTCAGAAACGCTATCAAACACCGTTATCCGGTCATTTGCAGTTCCAATTACTATACGTATCTGAACTTCCCCGTCACCCCGTGGAGAGGATATACGGAAGCACGTACGTTTGACTTGAAAGATGTCTATCTGAACAACCCTTCCGACAAAGCCATCAGCGAGAAAAATCCGCTGATTCTTGGTATGAGCTGCGCATTATGGACCGACGACGGAGTCACGGAACGAATGATAGACCGACGCCTTTTCCCCCGCATCCTCGCTCTGTCCGAACAGATGTGGCGCGAGGGGGAAGCGCTTGACTTCGACCGGTTCTACCGGAACATCCTTCACCGCAAAGCATGGTTCGAAGAAGCTGGATTCGAATTCGGACCGGCTCTGAAAGAAGAGGTAACGAAAGATTATAAATGGGATTAAAAAAAAGAACATCATGAACAAAAGAAATTTATTGATCGCAATACCCGTCCTGTGCAGTGGTTACCTGTACGGACAGCCCCAGCCCGCATCTCCCAACATTATCTATATTTTAATGGATGATCTGGGATATGGAGATATCGGTTGCTTCGGACAAGACAAAATAGAAACACCCCATATCGACCGTTTATGCAGCGAAGGCATCAAACTGACACAACATTATTCCGGTTCCCCCGTATCAGCTCCGGCACGCTGCGTACTGATGACAGGTATGCACTCCGGTCATGCGCAAATCCGCTTCAACAATGAGTTAGCCGAACGCGGAGCAGTAAACAACTACGACTCGGTGTACGTTCATAAAGAACTGGAAGGGCAATTTCCCCTACAGGCGAACACGATGACTATCGGGCGAATGATGCAACAAGCGGGATATATCACCGGATGTTTCGGCAAGTGGGGACTGGGGTATCCGGGCTCCGAAGGAACTCCCAACAAACAGGGATTCGACCGGTTCTACGGATACAATTGCCAGCGCCAGTCGCACACATACTATCCTCCTTTTCTGTATAATAACGAAGAACGTGTCTACCTGTCCAACAAAGTGACAGACCCTCACCGAAGCCCTCTGGATAAAGGTGCCGATCCGAACGACCCCGCCAGCTACGCTAAATATACGCAAAAGGAATATGCCAACGATCTGATATTCGATGAACTGATGGGATTTGTCGATGCTAATAAACGCAAACCGTTTTTCCTGATGTGGACCACTCCCCTGCCGCACGTCTCGCTTCAGGCCCCTGAACGCTGGGTACAGCATTATGTAGAGAAATTCGGGGACGAAAAGCCCTACACCGGACAAGCGGGATATCTGCCCTGCCGGTATCCGCATGCTACCTATGCGGCAATGATCAGTTATTTCGACGAGCAGATCGGCCAGCTGATCGAAAAACTGAAAGCGGAACATCTGTACGAAAATACCTTGATTGTGTTTACTTCCGATAATGGGCCTACATTCAATGGAGGCAGCGATTCTCCCTGGTTCAACAGCGGGGGACCTTTCAATTCAGCATACGGATGGGGGAAATGTTTCTTGCATGAAGGCGGTATCCGTGTCCCCGCCATTATCACATGGCCCGGTAAAATAAAACCCGGTACGCAAAGTGACCACATCTGCGCTTTTCAAGACGTAATGCCTACACTGGCAGAACTGGCAGGCATCACTTGTCCGCCAACGGACGGAATCAGCTTTCTGCCCACATTGCTCGGCAAAAAAGGGAAACAAAAAGAACACACTTATTTATATTGGGAATATCCTGACCCAAGGATTGGCAACAAAGCAATCCGCATGGGAAAATGGAAAGGAATCATCACGGACATCTGGAAAGGCAATACGCAAATGCAGCTTTATAACCTGGAGACGGACATCAGAGAAGAACACGATGTGGCTGCGCAACATCCCGATATCATAAAACGCTTCGAACGACTGATGAAAGAAGCTAGAAACGGGCCGGACTTTTAACGACCTTCCTTGCTAACTGACGGGACATACTGGAACATCATCCGTAACATCCCTGCGAAAGACTTGTGCCAACGCTTTGGCACAACTATGCCAACAGCTTGGCACGGCCGTGCCACAGGCGTGGCACAGTTGTGCCAAGCCTGTGGCAAAGATGTCCCCTATAGAGTTAGTCAGAATACTGGTATACCTTCAAGTCGAACTTCGGCACCATCGCCAGCAAATGGTCGAAGATATCCGACTGAATCCGCTCGTACTCTTTCCACACCTTATTGCGGGAAAAGAAATAAACCTGAATAGGAACTCCGTACATGGTAGCCTCTTTCTGACTGATAATCAAATCCAAATCCTGATTCACCACCGGCAGACTGCAAAGATACCGCTCGATATACACCCGATAAACCTGTGAATTGGTGGGCACTACTCCTTCCTCCGGCTGATAATCCGCCATGAGTGGAATCTCTTTCCGATAACGGTCAAGCATCTCCGGCGTACAGAACTGGAGTGTCGTCAGGTCCAGCGTAATATTCTTCATTACCCGCCGCCCACCGGAATCCTTCATACCGCGCCAGTTCTGAAAAGGACTGCTGACCAGCGTATAAGGCGGAACCGTAGAAATCGTATTATCAAAGTTCTGAATCTTGACCGTGTTGAGCGTGATCTCCTGCACCGTACCATTTGCGGCACCGGAAGGAAGCGTAATCCAGTCTCCCGGACGCACCATATCATTGGCAGAAAGCTGAATACCTGCCACAAACCCCAAGATGGAATCCTTGAATACCAGCATCAGGATGGCTGCCGAAGCACCCAGTCCCGCAAACAGACTGGCAGGCGATTTATTTACAAGAATGGCGATAATCACAATTCCCCCGATAAAAAACAAAAGTACCTGAAGTACTTGAATGAATCCTTTCATCGGCCGATTCTTCATTGTCTCCTTTCCATCGTAAATATCCATAATCATCAACAGAATCCCATTGATAGCCAGCAACAAAGAAAAGGTGATATAAATGGCACAAGCCTTCTGCGAAATAACCAGCAGTTCCTTGCCACGCATGAAAGCCATCGGCAACAGGGCATAGACAAGGATGGCGGGAATCGTATGAATCAGATTATGAAACACTTTGCGTTTCATTAGCAATGTATTCCAAAGATGCGGTTTCCTGCGGGTGTACTGCCTCATCCCTCCCACCAGAATTGCCTGGCAGAGATAATCCAGCCCGACAGCAATCGCTATCATCAGTATGGCAATAATTGTTTCATCAAAACGATCGGCAACCTTCGCATCTATCCCCCAATCTATCAGGATTTTGTTCATCCATTTTCCTAAATCGACTACTAACATAAGCTATTTCTTTATATATCATTTATATAGAAAGATAACAGTGAAAGCCCTCGTTTGGTTTAAAAAAAAGACTGGCGTCCGATTTACTAGAAATCAAGACCGCCAGTCCCACTGCTACTCTCTAAGCATTTCTTTTATAGTGGCAGACCGTAGCGTCCATCTACAATTTTCTCCAACTGTGCTGCCATCTTCTTTACCAGTTCCGGATTCTGACCCGCCACATTAATCTTTTCTTTCGGATCTTTCTTCAGATCGTAGAGCTGCGGTTCCTTACTGTTTCCCAATTCGATATTCACTGCTTTCAGATATGCCGGTCCATTTCCCGGACGGAGATATTTCCATTTTCCGTCTGTCACCGACAGGTTATTCTGCGCATTCTGAAGTACCAGCCATTCGCGTCCCTTCTTTTGCTTGCCTGTCCACGCTTTCAGCATCGGTTCACTATCCGGTGCCGCACCTTCCGGCAAGCGTACATTCAGCATTTCGGCAAAGGTTGCAAACCAGTCTATCTGACAAAGCAATGCATCCGAAACAGTTCCCGGACGAATCACGCCCTGCCAGCTCCAGATACAAGGAATACGTGTGCCCGCTTCGAACGAACTGTACTTTCCTCCGCGATAAATGCCGCCCGGAGTATGATCGCCCAGCAATTCCACTGCCTGATCCTTATATCCGTCGTCCACTACCGGACCGTTATCACTGGAAAGAATCACCAGTGTATTCTTATCCAATCCCAGCCGTTCGAGCGCATTCAGAATCTCGCCTACCGACCAGTCAAATTCGAGCAGACAATCGCCACGAGGTCCCATACCGCTCTTTCCTGCGAACTGTGGAGACGGAACACGGGGAACATGCGCATCCTGCGTGGCAAAATACAGGAAGAAAGGAGCAGACTTGTGTCCTTCAATAAAGGAAACAGCTTTTCCTGTCAGCGTCTCTGCGATTTTCTCATCCTGCCAGAGAGCCGACTTTCCGCCCTTCATATATCCGATACGGGAAATACCGTTCACAATACTCTGGTCGTGTCCGTGAGAAGGATGCATCTTCAGCAACTCCGGATTGTCCTTCCCGGTAGGTTCTCCCGGAAAGTTCGCTTTGTAACTCACCTGAATCGGGTCATTCGGATCAAGGTTGATCACCTGATCATTCTCTACAAATACACAAGGCACGCGGTCGCCCGTAGCTGCCATGATAAAGGAATATTCGAAGCCGATATCATTCGTTCCCGGCTGCAAAGGCTTGTTCCAGTCTTGTTCTCCGCCCTTGTCGCCCAGTCCCAGATGCCATTTGCCTACGACTCCGGTGTTGTATCCGGCATCCTTGAACAGATTCGCCATTGTATAGCGTTCCGGACGGATGATAGCCGCAGCGTCTCCGGCAGCAATACCTGTTCCGGCTTTGCGCCATGCATATTCGCCGGTCAGCATCGCATAGCGGGAAGGCGTACTGGTGGCAGCCGCACTGTGCGCATTGGTAAAACGTACTCCCATTTTGGCAAGACGTTCCACATTGGGAGTATGGATAGTCTTGGCTCCGTTACAACTCAAATCGCCGTAACCGATATCGTCTGCATAGATAAAGACAACATTTGGACGCTGGGTCTGTTTCTCCTGAGCAGTGGCCTGAGAAGCCAGACAGGAAGTTAAAGCTAAAGGTAATATACCATAAAATTCTTTTCTCATTTTGTCTTTTGATAATTATTAGGTTAGAATGAATGAGTATCTTTTCTCAAAGTGATGTACTTATTAAGTTAAAATTCAATGTTTCGTCAAGGCGCTACGGTCACTCCGATTTCATTCATTTCTACTTGCGCCGTTGTGGCTGTAGGGGTGGTAGCTTCCAGCTTGATAAAGCGTGCCTTTTCCTTCTGACCGAAAGAGACAGTCTGCGGCAACGGATTATGCATGATATTGCTGAACTCGCCGTTGGCAGGCACTTCCTTCCAGTTCTTGCCATCTGCGCTCACGTAGAATTTGTAACGGAAAGCCATCGTCGGCTTCGCTTCCGCTTTCAGAGGTGCATAAGTAAATGCGGAGATTTCGACTTCTTTGCCCAAATCAATGGTCAACGGAGAAGCAGCCACCTGTTTCCATGAAGCACGAGGCAGATTGTTCCAGTTTTCCGTCCGGTTCTCTTCTTCCAGAGGGTCTGCATAGTAGGCTGCCACCTGACTGATGTGAGCCGTCAGACGACATTCGTTGATCTTCACCCGAAGCTGGGTAGCCTTTACTGCCGGAAAACGTACCATACGCTTATAGCCCACAGTCGTTCCTTTCGCCACTTCCTGCCAGCCTTGTTCCGTCAATGCCTCTACGGTGAAAGACTCCACCCGTTGCCCTTTCGTGATATCTTCCTGCAACATCACAACGTTGATTTCCGACTCCGGTTTCAAGGAATAAACGGTTTCACTGCCGGACACGGCCTCCCAGTCTTTTCTTCCTTTCTCTACCCGGTTGTTCGTAAATATCTTCTCCCGATAAGCAGCAAATTCGTTCAACCGCTGTACATCCGCTTCATGAATCAATCCTCTGCGGTCGGGAGGAATATTCAGCAAGAGCACCGAGTTATAGCCTACCGACTGGAAATAGATATCAGCCAGATGCTTCAAGGATTTCACTTTGCTGTCTTCTTCCGCATGATAGAACCATCCCGGACGGATAGACACGTCTACTTCGGAAGGATACCAAAATAGCTCCGTTGCCTTTTCCAGCATCGCACGGCTTCCCAAGTCTTCCGCTTTGCTAAAAACGCCCAGCCGTTTGTTATTTTCTCCGGAACGGGCATAAATAGCCGGAGTCAGCACCGTTGCGCTCCACTCCGTTTCGCGTCCCAATCCTTTTTCATTACCTACCCAACGGACATCATCGCCCATAATTGCCATCACCGCTTTCGGCTGCAACTGTTGAATAGTCTTGTAGAACGCATCCCAGTCATAGACTTGTTTCTTTCCGTTCGGTCCTTCTCCGTTTGCGCCGTCAAACCACACTTCGTGCACTTCGCCGTAATTAGTAAGTAATTCCGTCAATTGCCGAATAAAGAATTCGTTGTATTTAGGAGAATCTCCATAGCATTCTGCATTCCGGTCCCACGGAGAGAGGTAGACTCCGAATTTCATATCATATTTATCGCAGGCGTTACGCAGTTCTTTCACGACGTCGCCCTGACCGTTTTTCCAAGGGGAAGAAGCTACCGAATGTTTCGTGGTAGCCGTAGGCCACAGACAAAAGCCGTCATGATGCTTTGCTGTGAGAAGTACCATTTTAAATCCGGCGTCTTTCAGGCTGCGCACCCATTGTTCCGCATCCAGCTCCGTAGGGTTAAAGATAGCAGGATCTTCCTGGCCATCGCCCCATTCTCGTCCGGTGAATGTGTTGATACCGAAATGCAGGAAAGCAGTCAGCTCCATTTGTTGCCACGCAGCCTGTTGGGGAGTAGGAACCAGCCTTGCTGCCATATCGATTTTTTGTTCGAGGGTTGCATCCTGCGGAAATTCAACATGCTTCACATAGTAGTTTTCTTTCGTCAGTCCACATCCGCCCAACGTTATCAAAGATGATAAAAAGAGAGAAGTTAGTAGTTTGTTCATCATAATAAATATTGATTTAATGCTAATGAGACAAAGATAAATATAAAGGAGCAAATTTCATGGCTTTCCCGAAGCGCTTTTCATTAAACTTCGCTAAATCCATGCCATTCGCTCCCCTATATTCTATCTCAATGCAATATTTCTATCCAAATGCAATCAGTTTCAGGCTATTTTACCGGATAAAGCGTAAATTCAAAACTCTGCTTTTTCACCGGTACCAGATATTGCGGCAATACACCCGGTCCGCAGGTAGCCGTACCTACTCCTGCCTGTTCGGCATCCAGATGTATGGTTATCATTCCGTCACGCTCCAGTTCATTAATGTGGTGCGCCTTCTCTAATAATACATCCGAGAAAGGAATGATACTAAACTGGAAAGGACGATTCGATTCCATAAAGACACCTTTGCCTGCCTGATCCGTCAGTTTCGCCCAGCGTACATCTGTCCGGTTAGCTGTAGATTGCGGGGTAGCGTAATAGTGGAACATCCGTTCTACCGTCGTATCATACAGTCCTATCCTACCGGACTGGTTGCGGTCGATATACGTTTCATGGTCGCCACGTCCCAGATAAGATACCTGATCATAAGTGTCTGCCATGCGGAAGGTCAGTCCCAAACGAGCCATTGACTTCACAATCGCCGTATCCGGCTGGAAGGTGGTGCGAACCTTCAATGCCCCGTTCTTGTCGAGTGCATAAACAAAATCCGCTATTCCTACTTTCTGTCCTTTTCCATTGAGTATCTCAGCACGGACCGTTGCCGATGTCTTTTCCTCTTTCAGTGATACCACTTTCTGTGTCAGGTTGTTCAAACCTGCCTTGCGCCACAGACGGGCTCCGTTCCTATCCCGGTTGTCATTATCCGTAGCCGGACGAAACAGACTCAAAGTGATTGGTGCAGCCAGCAATTCCTTTCCATTCAAAGTCAGGGAAGAGAGTGCTCCGGTGTTTTTGTCCACAACGAAAGCTGTTTCTCCCGCCTTCTGCGGACGGTAAGCCGTCGTATTCTTATTACCGGCAAGTACAAACTGGTCGTATGCTACTTCCCAGTCGGTATCCACTAGCGGAGCGGCCTCTTTACGGCTCCAGCTTAGGTTCAGATAGGCTTCCCGAACGGTATTCGAGAGTTTGACGGCACCCAAAGTGATATCTACCGTAGCGTGTGGTTCACAGTCTACTTCCTTCGTGCCTTCGGCAAGTACGGTCCCATCCTCCCCTTTCACATTCCAATGCAGAATATATTCATTCAAATTAGAAAAGTCATACCAGTTCTTTATGCTGACTTTCAGACTCTTCCGATCTGACAAAGTCGCTTTGATGTTCTGATATATTTTCTTCACTTCGAGTAGATGCGGATGCGGTTCACGAACAGCATTCACCAGACCGTTGCCACAGAAATTACCGAAGCTGGGGATTCCTTCCTGTCCGTAATCGCCTCCATAAGTCCAGTACCATTTTCCGTTTTTGTCTATTTCACGGAAGTTCTGATCCACCCAGTCCCAGATGCAGCCCCCTTGTGCCATCGGCTCATTTTCAAAGACGTCCCAGTATTCTTTCATTCCACCGCAACTATTACCCATTGCGTGCAGGTATTCGCAGAGGATGAAAGGACGGTAAATATCCTTCTTACCCACGTATGCCTTAATTTCGTCCACACTGCGGTACATACGGCAGTAGATGTCCGTATTGTAATTCAGTTCGGCACGTTCATATTGCACGGGACGGTCTTTCTCTACCGATTTCAGCCAGTCGTAAGTACGTTCGAAGTTGATACCGTTGCCGGCTTCATTACCCAGCGACCAGATCACGATAGCCGGATGATTCTTGGAACGTTCGTACATACGTTGTGTACGGTCCATGTGAGCGGTCAGCCAAGTACTGTCTTTGGCAAGAGAGGCAGGCCCGTATCCCATACCATGCGATTCGATATTCGCCTCATCAATCATATACAGCCCGTAGCGGTCGCAAAGCTGATACCAGTACGGATGAGTCGGATAATGTGAGTTACGCACCATGTTGATATTATGCTGTTTCATCAGGCGGATATCCTGTTCCATCAGTTCTTTGCTTACGGTACGTCCCAGTTGCGAATGTTCGTGACGGTTCGTCCCTTTCACCAGCACCGGAACACCGTTAATACAGAAACGTCCGTCCTTGATTTCCGAAGTACGGAAACCGACTTCACAACCGGTCAATTCGGTTACTTTTCCTTGCGCGTCTTTTAGTTCGAGCACCAAGGTATAAAGGTTAGGATGCTCCGCATTCCATGCTTTTACTTCTGCAATCTTCTTTTCATCGAAAGCAATAAAGTTACTCAGTCCACGGGACTTGATGTTGATGGCATCCTGCAATACTGCCTTTCCGGAAGCATCCTTCAGTGTATAAGCGATGGAGCTGGCAGTAGCAGAAGGGCCTTCCACCGTCACTTCCAGATTAAAGATACCTTCTTTGTATTGCTCTTGATCAAGGGAAGCACTTACTTTATAGTCAGCAATATACTGTTTGGGAGTGCTGTACAGATAAACATCCCGTTCGATGCCACTCAGACGCCACATATCCTGACATTCCAGATAAGCACCCGAACTCCAGCGATATACTTCCAGAGCCACCACATTCTCTCCTTCACTCAGCACATCGGTAATGTCCCATTCGGCAGCTGTCTTCGATCCCTGATTATAGCCAAGCAACTTTCCGTTCACCCATACATAATAGAAAGAGATCACTCCTTCGCAGCAAAGCACTACCCGACGTCCTTTCCAGGCGGCAGGCACTTTAAACGTGCGGCGATAGGAACCGACTTCGTTCTCGGCAGATGGAACCAACGGCGGATTCTTCTTGAAGTTGAACATCTTGTCGTCAAATTCATAAGTTTCGTTGACATAGATAGCTGTTCCGTATCCCTGCCGTTCCCAATTGCCGGGAACATTAATATCCGCCCATCCTCCAGTATAATAAGAGGGCTGGTAGAAGTCTTTCGGACGGTTATCCGGGTTCTTCACCCAGTTAAATTTCCACTTCCCGTTCAGACTCATATAATAAGGAGACTGTTCATATCCTCCCGGCTTTTCTATATCGGAAGCGTCGGCGTAAGGCCATACATAGGTATGAGGAGCGAGTTTATTCAGTCCTACCGCATACTGGCTCTGCCACTCCGGCAAAGGCTGTTTCTGAGCCGAAGCGAAGGTAGCAGTCAGTGCTGCCATCAAGATTAAAAACGTTCGTTTCTTTAATTTCATCATTATTATATTGGTTATTTAGTGACAGGTTATTCAATGATCAGTTCATCGAAACAGACTCTTGATTCTTGTCCGGGACGGACATGGTCTGCCGGGCATTCTCCCGCTCCTTCCGTTGTCACCCGCACATAACGGGCAACGGTTCCTCTCATATCTATCGATAGGTCTTCGATGAAAGTTCCTTCACGGAATATCTCTTCGGAAGTATATTCCAGTTCGTTGATATCCCGATAAGTCGCATTATCATCCGACACGGCTACCCGGATTGATTTCGGTTTATGCACTCCCATTCCATAGTTAGTGATACAACCGATTGTCAGCGTATTCATCTTCTCTTTTTGCAGCAGATCGACGGTGAAGGAAATACGGTCGCTACTTCCCCAACTGCACCATTCAAAGTCCGTTTGCTTCAGACTTCCCCTGACTCCGTTGTTCAGAACGGCTTCATTCACTTTATTACCCAGCAACGGTTTTGCCGTAGCCTTGTTCCAGTGTACCGGAAGCGTCAGTGTTTTCCCCATCTGCTGTCCATCGGCAAACGTGGCGGCATTGACTGTTTGAGCTTCCGTTACCAGCAATGGTTGTTCATAGAGCGGTGAAGCGGCGGTTGGCTCGCTTCCATCCATTGTATAACGGATTTCCACATCCGGACGGACACATTCCAGTTTTACTTTCAGTGCTCCGTCTTCCGGTCTTACGGTATGCTGTATATTGTACATCGAACGGGCATACACTATCCCTTTGGCTGCGAGATGTTCATTAAACAAATCCATTCCTTTCAGGAACGAAGTCCAGTCTTTCTTTTCCGGTTGTGTCCATGCCACTTCCGCCAATGCTGCCAGACGTGGGAATACGAGGTAATCCACATCCTCCGGCTTATTACAGAACTCTGTCCACATACAAGCCTGTACGCCCATCAGCAAATCCGCATATTCCGGTTTCCAGTCTTTCTGAACCGGCTCATAGTCATACACATCTTTCAGCGTATTATTGCCGAAATACGTCAGCGGCTCAAACCACTGCGGCCCTTGATAACGAATCAGGTACATGATACGTGCGGGAGTCATAATGAAGCGATGTCCCTTCTCGGCAGCCTTCAGTGCAGCCTGTCCGTATCCCTGCCAACCCAGAATAATGGCATCGTCCGGCAAAAAGCTACTGTTCGTCAGCTCATCCCAGCCTATCACCTCGCGCCCTTTGCTACGTACATATTCGCTCATCCGATTCATGAAATAACCTTGCAAATCTTCTTCATTGGCAAGCTTTTCCTTTTTCATCCGTGCCTGACACAGCGGGCATTTCTCCCAATAAGTCTTACGGGCTTCATCACCGCCGATATGGATATATCGGGAAGGGAACAAATCCAGAATCTCATCCATCACATCCTGAAGGAAAGTGTAAACGCTGTCGTTTCCGGCACAATAGATGATCTCGGAATTTCGTCCTCCCAAACCGGGGAGCACTCCGATATATTCCTTCACCACCGGACAAGCTAAATGAGGATAAGCTGCCAATGCCGAATTACTGTGTGCCGGCATATCAATTTCCGGTACCACTTCAATCTGACGTTCAGCGGCATAAGCCACCATTTCCCTTATTTCTTCCTGTGTGTAGAAGCCTCCTACCGGAGTGGGTTCTCCGGGTTCCGGATTCCGCCGGGCAGGAAAAGGCAGGTCCGTACGATCCACTCTCCATGCACCTACTTCTGTTAAACGGGGATATTTCTTGATTTCCACACGCCAGCCGTTATCATCTGTCAGATGAAAGTGAAGCGTGTTTATTTTGAGCATTGCCATACAATCGATAATGCGCAATACATTCTCTTTGGGAATAAAGAAGCGTGACGCATCCAGCAATAACGCACGGTAACCAAAACGCGGTTCGTCCTGAATACTCACTGCCGGAATACTCCATTTTACTTTTTTATCCGACACTTCCTCCTTTTCGATGGATGCCGGAAGCAACTGGCGAATGGTCTGCAAAGCATAAAAGAATCCTTTTGCATCCGACGCTTCGATAATGATTTCTTTCGGAGACACTTGCAGCGTATATGCTTCACTTTTCAAGGTTGCATCCGTCTGGAAACGAACATTTCCCTTTTCCGCATCGCCTACCGTCAGCTGCGGAGTAAAGCCTGCCGTACGGGTAAACAAAGCTATAAAGCTGCGTGCCACTTCCGCCTGCTCCTCGTTCTCTACGGCAAATACCGTTTTACCGGAGAAAAGGTAGTTCCCGCTGCCCGGCACTATTTGCGCCGGGCGTGGAACCAAGGGTATGTCATGTGTCAAGTTAGTATCGCTACATCCGGCTACTATCGAAGACAGAAAGCCTATCAGTAATATTAAAATCGTTCTTGTCATTGTATTATTCGGGGGTTATTCCTTGTCCCTTTCCGGAGAAAAGCGGACGGGGTCATTATATTGTTCCTGTAGTTTCAGCAATTCGTCTTTCAGTTCCTTTACTACCGGTTCATACTCAGCCTCACCGTAGAGGTTGTGCATTTCCGACGGGTCTGCCTGCATATCATACAGTTCCCACCAGTTGATATCATTATAAAAATGAATCAGTTTATAGCGTTCCGTACGTACGCCATAGTGACGTTTCACCATGTGTTCGGCAGGATATTCGTAGAAGTGGTAATACAGAGACTTTCTCCAGTCCTTCGGATGTTCACCCTTCAACAGAGGCAGCAGTGATACTCCGTGGATATCTGCGGGAATCTCCGCTCCTGCCAGTTCAAGGAAGGTAGGTGCATAGTCGATGTTCTGTACCATTTCGGTGATATCTCCCCTGCGGTCGAAACCTTTCGGCAGACGCATGATAAGTGGTGTGCGCATAGATTCTTCATACATAAAACGCTTGTCGAACCAGCCGTGTTCGCCCATGTAGAAGCCCTGATCGGAAGTATAAACTACCAGTGTATTGTCCAGCAAGCCTTTTTCCTTCAGATAGTCGAGCACACGCCCTACGTTATCATCAAGAGACTTCACGGTCTTCATATAGTCGCGCATATAACGCTGGAACTTCCAGTTAGCCAATTCTTTGCCTGTCAGATTCTGTTTGTAGAAATCATCGATAATCGGAGCATAGAACTTATCCCATGCGGCACGCTGTCCTTCGTCCATGCGTCCGAGGAATCTTTCATAAAGTGATCTCAGGCGTGATTTCTCATTCGGACGAAGCATCTTCAGGTCGTAAATCATATCCATGTCCTTCACGATGCTCATTTCCTGAGCAGCCGCAGCAGGGCGACCTTCATAGTCATCGAAGAAATTATCCGGCAACGGGAATGTCTTGTCCTCGTAGAGAGCAAGGTTACAGGTATCCGCCATCCAGTTACGGTGAATCGCCTTGTGATGAATCAGCAGGCAGAACGGTTTCTCCGGATCTCGCTTGTTTTCCATCCAGTCGATAGCATCATCGGTAATCAGATTCGTGATATATCCATGTTTCTGGATGGTATCATTATCTTGTGTAATAAAGGCAGGATTATAGTAATCCCCCTGTCCGGGTACTATCTGCCAGTAATTAAATCCGGATGGCAAACTTTCCAGATGCCATTTGCCGACCAGTGCAGTCTGATAACCCACCTTTTGCAGTAACTTCGGGAATGTCTGTTGAGAACTGTCGAATACGCAAGTGGTATTGTCGTAGAATTTATTGGCACAGCTATGCTTACCCGTAATCATACAGGCACGGCTGGGACCGCTTAATGAATTGGCTACGAAACTTTGAGTAAAACGTACGCCATCCGCCGCAATGCGGTCAAGATTCGGAGTTTCCATGTAGCGGGTGTCATAGCAGCTCATCATCTGGGCTGTATGGTCATCTGTCATGATGTAGACGATGTTCAGCGGCTTTTGTTCTGTCGTTTTCTGCTTGTTTGCACAAGATGCAAGGGAGGCAACTGCAGCTACTCCTGCCAAAGAATAGAACAAGTTTGATTGCAGGTTTTCCATAATGATTAATTTATTTAGATTACATGGCAAAGATAGGGAAGATATGTAAAAAGTATGTCTACAAATAGCTAATGTATTTACAATATTCTCTATTTCCGCCCGAATTAGCAATAAATGCCGGAAGTAAATCGCTGTTAAACGATGGCCTTCCGGCATTGGACTTATATCATACTATTGAAAACGGTTCATCAATATGATAATTAATAGAACTGATAGAACTTACCAGGAATTGAGACTTTATAGTCTCTGTTCACAAGTTCATTCGCTTCTCGTTTATAGTTATCATTTACATAGAAACGAATCCAGTCTATTATCATTCTTGGTCCTTCTGTTGCATAATTTGCAGGATTAATTGACTTCAGTTCAGTATCCCAACCTGCCGGAAGTTCAGAAGAAACACTATTACCTTCTCCGAACAAGTCCATTCGCATTACTAAATAAAGACCTTTCGCTCCAACTGATGTCCCCGTAGAAGCTTTGGTAAAAGGCCATGAATCCAACATATCCCTTGTGACTTCCAAGGTTGTAGAACCATTGATACCTAACTTTATTGTATTTTCATCGACCAGTTCCATCCAATAAATATTATATTCTTCTACCTTAGGGATAGCGGATACCACACTCTTCACATCACTAATGACCTCTCCTCTCACCGACTGGGTGATCGCAGAGCCGGAAACATTCTTAAGTATACAGATTGATTGCTTAGCCTCTTTACATGTAGTGGCTGTTGCTGGATTCTTCACCTCTATCATTGGTACAAATCCTGTTCTATTACCTCCTAGACGAACTTTCATTTCAATGCGCATCCCCGGATAAATACGAGTAACATTTTGTGCCCACATCTGCCCTAAAGACTTACAGCAATGTATTCCTGCCGTTCCATAATTGGTACCTTCTACACCTACACAAATATTCAATTCACCTTCATCAGTAACTTTTGCGTATTTGGTCCAATTAATCTTTAAAACATTTCCTCTATTGGCATCCGTTGCATTACCTAATTTTTGGTAATCTCCCGATGTTGAATTTTTATGGAACTCAATGGCATAATCAAACTTCCACTGACTGCCCAGTTCGGCATTCGGATGTGCTGTTCCTTCATCCATCTTAGCAGTTTCTTTACCCGTAAACCAATCATCATCATAAGAAACAAACATGATGTTCGGATTCTCATATACAGTAGTCATATCATACAAATCAGGATCAGCCATCGATTCCAGGTCTGTCATGGTAATAGTCAATGCAGGAGCAGTCATCGGATTGGAAGAAGAATTACTTTTTAGATTCAATACCAACTGCAAGTCGCCTGTCATTTCATAGTCCTGTTTGATAGTCACAGCAGCACTTTTGACCGAAGTTCTTCCTGCGGGAATGGTTAAAGTAGAAGGTAGATTGTCATATCTGCCCTCTTCTCCTTCCTTCGGAGTAATAGTAACTTCGAGTGGCACAGAACTCGGTTTGTCTACTTTGGCAACCAATACAAACTTACCACCTTCTGTCACCACATTTTCTGTATTATTTTCCAGAGACATGGATATCCGATAATAATCAGAGACCTTGATTCCCTGACTAGAATTAGCCATCTTATAACCACGTGCGAAAGCAACAAACTCCATCGTAGTAGTACCAACCAATCCGGAAGTCTTGACCGGAAAATCCACCTGAATCTGCTTCTCTCCTTTTGGGAAAGTAACAATACTACTAAATGGTTCGAACACGTTCGCTACATCTTCCGTTCCGGCTTTTGCCGTAAAGTAAATATCGAAATCTTCGTTAGCTACCACCTCATTACCATCAGCATCCGGTTCCACTTTAATATCCACTTTCAAGTGTTCTCCCATCACAAAGGCCTTTTCATTGATGCTCATTGTCAAAGGTACAGCTTCCGGCAGAGGACGATACTTGGTTTCATCCTCACATCCTGTCAAACCGATGGTTAACAAACATACCGGAAGTATTTTATATAATATGTTCTTCATATCTTTATCTATCTAATTATCATAAATGAATCTTGTTCCATTCTCCTATTTCCGTTGCCAGCCCGGATTCTGTTTCAACTCATGATTCAACGATATCTCACTCGGAGGTACCGGCAACAGGTAATCGCGGTTAGCATCAAACTGATAGCCTCTCGGAAGAAGTTCCTTCTGTGGGTCGAGCCAGCCGTCTGTAGTCAGAATTGTTTTCAAATCCGCTGCATTTTTAGGATCGAATGCTTTGTACAATACACCGTCTGTGCCAAAATAAGCACCAGTTCCACGCTTTCCCTGAATCAGTTTATGAGCTCCCCAACGCATCAAATCATCAAGACGAAAACCTTGCAAGGCCAGTTCTGCACGTCTTTCCCGACGGATTTCCTGCAAATTGGCAGAAATAGTATAACCAAAATCGGTAAAGTTAGGATCGATTTCAGACGGGTCAAGATAGGTCACCCCGGCGCGCTCGCGCAATGGTTTTAAAGTCTTTTCCAAAACAGCAGGAGTACATTTTCCCAGTTCTTCCGCTGCTTCCGCATAAGCCAGCAGAGCTTCCGCATAACGAATCACCGGAAGAGACGTCTCGCCCTGCCCGCTTACATATGTGGTATCGATACTCATACGGATGTGATAACCGGTAGCATTACGCGCGGGACCGCCTTCAGTCAGATAAGGGGGGCGAACTATCTGTTTGTTCTCTTCCGAATATTCCTCTACCAGCATCGCTTTCGATTTTGATTCCGGTGAGGTTGACTTAAACTTACAATTTGAATGCATAACCGTCGCCAGCAAACGTCCGTCACGGCCTTTGAAAGTCAGATTAAAGTCTTTAAAAATTCCGTCAGCAGGATTAATGGGGGTTCCGTCAGCATTCAGATAATTATCAACCAACGACTGAGATAAACCTGCCGGTCCGCTGTTATCTACATAACCAGCTCCCAGATTACTGCTCAGATTATGAATCACACCATCTGCTATCGAATATTTCTTCCAAAATACAACCTCTGTCATATCCGACAGGTCTTTTGAGTTGAATACATGCGCATAAGCATCTTCTATATTCACTGCATTCTTATCAGTAGCTTTTGTGTTCAAAGCAAGTCCCATACCAAACAGTTCATCGCCCAGTGTCAGCACCTGTCCCAGTAGGTCTGCCGATTTATCTTCAGCAGCGGCAAAGTCTGTTCCTTTATGATATTTCTCCCAAGTACCTTCATAAAGAGCCACTCTCATAGCCATAATAATAGCAGCTTCCTTACAAACTCTCAAACCTTTATACTGACTACGCGAGTGAAGTAATTCCTTAGCTGTATTCAGATCGTCCAGAATAAACTGCGCCACTGCGGAACGGTCACGCGGAGGAATCTGCAAACCGCCGACAGTTGCATTGCCATCCCAGAATCTATCCATCACAGGAATACTTCCAAATCTGGTCAACAAATAAAAATGCCAGTAGGCACGGAAAAAATAAGCCTCACCTTTCATTGAAAGTACATCTTTCGTCTCTTCTGTTTCCGGCACTTTATAGTATTCAAAGAAATAATTCACATTACGCAGGTTCTGATATCCTTTCTGCCATTCCGTAGTACCTCCTCCGTTTTCCTGCAATTCTCCGTTCAGACGTTTGTCATAAACCTCCGCAACGATATTATCACTGTTCTTCTCTTCTCCACGAACTCCCATATCGTAAGTCCCGAAAGAAGGAAGTGCTATATACAAACCGTTGATATAGTTGTTCACGGCACTTGCATTGGAAAGGAATGTCTCACTATTGGGTGTTGTCAAAGGCTCTCTGTCCAGGAAGTCCGAACATGCCGACATCATGAAACTTGCCCCAACCACTAATAATATATATATTTTTTTCATCGTCATTCTCTAATTAAAAGGTGAAATCAAGTCCGAATACGAAGTTACGGTTCATCGGGTATACCATACCGTTACCATTCTGCTTCATAGGAGAAGTCAGACCCGGAGCCGTATTTTGAGCATCACCGCCAGCCGACATGTTCACCTGATTCAGTGTTTCCGGATCAAATTGTTTCGGCAGTTTCGTTATGGTGAATAAGTTATCGCAAGTCACATATACTTTCAGATTGCTGATACCAATATGTTTCAGCTGTTTTTTGTTGAAGGTATAAGCAACCGTCAGATTCTTCATACGCATGTAAGCGGCGTTCAACAGATAACGTGTGGTGTTATATCCGGTATTTACCAAAAAGTCTTTGTCATCCTTCCAGCCGGTCAGACGCGGCAAGTATCCATTCGGATTCTCTGTGCTGAAATAATCGAGATGTTCCTTGAAATTGTAGTTGTTTCCACCAAACATATAGTTACTTCCGGAAATCGGAAAATCTCTCTTTGCCACACCTTGCAACAACGTAGATACTTCAAAGCCTTTATATCCCAGATTCAAGTTGATACCGAACGAATATTTAGGAGTCGTATTACCAATAATCTGCAAATCTCCGTGATCTGACAAAGTACCTTTACCTCCGTCTACTCTACCGTCGCCATTGGAATCGATATATTTTAAGTCACCGCGACGCCAAAGGTCATTCGATTTGAACGCTGTCAGGTTTACATTTCTCAGGTAATCATCAATTTCACGGTTTGACAAGAAGAGGTCGTCTGCACGATATCCCCATATTTCGCCAATATCCATACCTTCATAATAACCTTTATTGGTAGCCAGACCTGTATGATTATTATAAATGATGCCTTCCGGATTATTATACTTGGTCACAATAGCCTTGTAGTTAAACACATTGAAACCGATTCCATAACTGAAACCACATTTCAGTTTATCATTCCAGTTCACAGAAAGTTCCCATCCACGGTTACGCAAAGTAGCGTTGTTCACTTTAGCACGGTCGTTCGAGGCAATACCACTGATACTTGGAATAGACTCTGCCGGACCAATCATATCCCGTGTCGTACGTTGGTAGAAGTCGGCAGTAATCGACAAGCGATTCTTTAATAACATCAAGTCAAAACCTAAGTTGGCGTTATCCACTTTCTCCCAAGTGATATAAGGGCTGATCATTTTCGGAGTCTTGGCAATTGTTCCTTTGGAAGCCGTGGAAGACGAAATTCCGGGCAGCAGCCAAGCGTTGGTCCCTTGTGCATCCAACGGCATTTGAGCAATGTAGTCATATAAACCTGCACCATTCTGATTTCCCAGACGACCGTAAGATACACGTACTTTCAACTGAGACACAGGAAGTGCCAATTGCTGGAAATAAGGAGTGCGTGCGATATCATAACCGGCAGAGAATGACGGGAAGAATCCCCAACGGTGTCCTGGAGCAAAACGGGAAGAACCATCATAACGTCCGCTGAACTCCAGAAAATAAATATTATTGTAGTTCCAGTTCAGACGAGTATAGAATCCCATCGTAGCCCAGTGTGAACGGGCTTCACCTGCTATCACATTTCCGCTGGCATTATTAAATGAATAAATATCGTTACTCAACATACCGTCTTTATACATATATTCTTCCGAATACTCCTGCAATTCCATCTGGTAACCCGCCATTGCCTTAAAGAAATGATCTCCCCACTGGTGAGTATAAGAGCTTGACAGATTAGGCGACAGATAATAATTGAACATGCTACCACGTGTGTAAGAGCCGAAATACATGTTTTTCCAACTAATGCCCGGATATGTAAATCCTTGTCGCTGATTAGTGGCATCACCCGGTTTGAAAGTGCCTGCAGGAGTTTCGTACTTCTGGTCATCTTTCATTTTCAGGTTATTATTTTCCACATCAAAACGTATTTTCATTTCTCCGGTGATATCCCAACCTTCCAAAGGAGTTACGGTAGCCGAAAACGACAAAGCATCCGAAATACGGTTTCTCTGATAATTGGAATTTTTCAGATACAACATTTCATTCCAGCTAGGTATGTTATATTCAGATTCAACAGGCAGTTCAGTCACCTGAGTCGGACGGTGGCTACCGATCTTATTATACAGAATCATCTGATTAGCCATCGGGCGTTTGATCATCTGCAAAGTAATATTGTTATTCAGGTTGAAACGCAGCCAATCACTTGTCTTAAACTGTAACTTGGTATTCAGGTTATATTTACTCAGATCATCCTGTACCTTATCCAGCAAACCTTCCTGATAGGTATATCCCATACCAATATAATAGTTTACTTTATCAGAACCTCCCTGCACGCTCAAATTGTGAGAATGGCGGACAGATTTGTCTTTGAAATAATACTCAAACCAGTCTGTATTACCGTATTGATTGTAATAAGCACCTGCCCAGTCATCACCAGTAGTATTCGCTTCAATCCCCGGGAACTCAGCCGAATAAGGATTCTGCATAAATCCCTTAATCTTCTCAATTGTCTTATCCGAAATCTTCTGCAAACCGGATGAAGCTCCTCCATTATCATACTGTTGGTTATTATACGCAGCGTATTCCAACGCATTCATCATTTTAGGCATATTGATAGGTGCACTGAAACCTACCGTACCACGATAAGTAACACTGGCTCTTTCTTTTTTACCGCTCTTCGTTGTTACCAGAACCACACCATAAGCAGCACGCGCACCATATACAGCAGAAGCAGAAGCATCTTTCAGTACACTGATACTGGCAATATCGGCCGGGTTCACATTCTGCATGCTCTGCTCCACTCCATCCACCAATACATAAGGCTCGCCACCGTTAATAGAACCGATACCGCGAATACTGAATTTAATATCGGCACCGATTTCACCACCGACACCGCCGCCTACTGCATCCGAAGCAAAGTTCAAACCGGCTATATTACCTTGCAAAGCACTGGTAACATCCGTCACAGGACGATTCACAATCGCGTCATCTTTCAATGTAGCGACAGCTGCCGTAATGGTATTTCTTTTTTGTGTATCCATACCTACCACCACAACTTCATCCAGCACCTTAGCATCTTCCTTCATCACCAGTCTGTTACCTTCCTGTTTAGTGACTTTTACCTGCAATGGGGCATATCCCACATATGTAACAGAAAGAGTGCTTCCGACTTTTCCTTGAATAGAGAAATTACCGTCAATATCTGTAATCGTTCCTCCGGTTACACCTTTTATCATGACCGTAGCACCGATAATAGGTTCTCCCATTTCGTCTACCACTTGTCCCTTTATCAATTTTTGTTGTGCCAACGCACCCAGAGGAAACAATAACAGGAGCATCAGAAACAGAACAAAGCGTTCTTGTTTTCTTACGAACTTCTTTTTTTCCATAATATTATATTTACTAATTAAGATTCTATTTTATTCTACAGTAGGATTGGCATAGTAATCAAACTCTTCTTTCACTGCTTTCAACAAAGACATCTCATGCGTCACGTCTACGTCCGTAGCCAAGTCCCAGCTCATGATTCCTCCAAAACCATTCTCGCACACATATTGTGTCTTCTGGCGAATCGTATTCTGGCTGTTGAGCGTATAGTTCTTTCCTTCATAACTCCATGTATCTGCAGAAGTATTAGTCAGGTTACCCTTACCAACAAGATCAAAATAAGCTGCCTGCTCGCCGGCAGTACCCGTAGTCCCGTAGAAAGGTACTCCCATGACCAGTTTATCCTGAGGTATTCCATAATCGACTACAGCTTTACCATCCGACTTGAAACGTTCCATAGAGAAAAGTTCTACTGAAGGTCCATAGCATTGCAACGAGATAAAATCGACTGCCGCAATAGCTTCCGCACTTATTTTGTAAGAAACAGGATGTAGGGATACGGTCAAAAATACATCTTTCCCCAATACTTCACGTAGTTGTACGATGGCTTTACTGTAATTGGCTAAATCAGTACGTGAATAAGCCCATTCAAAGTCAAGATCCACACCATCCAGATTATATTGCTCGATCACCTTCTTTACGTTATTGGCAAAGTTAGTACGGGCAGTTGCGTTGCCAACCATTTTCAACCATTCGCCACCTGCAATACCCAAACGTATTTTCCGGTCACCAGCTTGTCCGTTCAATGCAGTACGAATCTGCTCCAGACGGATAGCCCATGTATGCGAATCCTTACCGGGGTTTGCAGAGTCATCATATTTCCAGTAAGCAAGTGTTTTCGTTTTATTCCAATTATCAAAAGAGATGGGATTTCTTCCTAATGTACCCATCAGCAAACTGTTCACAAATGTCTCATCCAGATAACCTTTCAAGTTCTCTCCCATCACAAAGTCGGCCCGGGTATTAGGAACTGAAGCAGGCAGAGAGCCTGTAAAATCATTGGCAGTATTGTTCGTATCTATATATAACTTGGCAGCGCCACCATCATAAGTCACCGCTACATAATGCCATGCACCTGATTTCAATGCGCTATTCGTCACTGTGGCAGTAGCACTTCCGACAGTCAGCTTCAGATTACCTTCCGTTGCCCCCAGCTGGAAAGCGATGACAGTAGAACTACCGTTTGCCTTTTTGAATAAGCAAGCTCCGTCCACCCATTCACTGACATATATATATGTACCGAATGTGAATTTCTTAAAAGCTCCGTCCGGTGAATGCAACAGACCGTCCCCGGCATTCATCTTGCCAGTACCATCCAATTTAAGCACACCGTTACGACCATCATAAGAAGCAGCATACGTTGCTGCCCCTGTAAGGGTTGCATCATTCACGGGTAAATCAAAAGTCAGATCACCGTCAGCATAAGGACGTGCCGTCAGATAAATCAAATCGTTACAAGCACCCATACTTGCTCCCGAAATTCGATTCGTTTCAAAAAAATCGCCACGGATATAAGAACAATTGATAAATGTTTTATCTGTAGGATCAGGATCATCGGGTTCTTCTGTTTCACCCGGTTTTCCCGTAACTGAACCTTCGGGAGGAGTACCGGTAGGAACATCAACCCATTTTGTGTCTTTACAAGCTGTCAACATTCCCAAAAGGAAGAGACAAAGAAATAGGAATTTGCTTCTCATAAGTTTATTAATTAAGATTACCTTTTATATAAGTAGCGAAGTCTTTCCTGACATTCACTGCTACAAATTTAGGTTATATCTAAGATTTAAGATGTTCGATTTTGGCTTTGATTCTTCCAAAAATGTCTAAAATAGTCCATTTTATCGCATTTTTCGAGGTCAACAGACATTATCAGACAACTTTCGAGACAAAAAAAGAAAGGCGGCAATATCCGTTTCCGAATATTTCCGCCTTTCATTAACTCTAGTTATCCGAATATACTCATGATACTATATTCTCTCTTAAAAACTCTTCCGCCCGTGCCAACGTCTCCGGCTTGCCGATATCAATCAGTTCCAGCTTTTCCGTAAGATAACCGCAATAATCCGTTTGCCCGCAGGTAGCCAGATAAAAGTCCATAATAGAGAACTTGCCTTCCCAGCACGGCACTTCCATCAACCGGAAGACAGCAGGCGAGAAAACATGGATACCGCTGAAGGCATACTCTTTGTACAACGACTCATCATACCGGAAACCTTCGGGCCTCACCTGTCCCGTATCTTTGTTGATCCATCCTCGCAATCTTTGTTCCGCATCGAAAAGCAGATAACGGGAAGTTTTACGCCGGCTGGCGAGCAAGGTGGCTACACTCCCGTTCCGCAAATGAAAGTCATACAGCTCTTTCAGATTCATATCCGAAAGAATATCCACATTATGCACAAGGAAGGGTTCATCGGAATTTTCAAAGAATCGACGGGCTTTTCTGATTCCTCCCCCCGTATTGAGCAGCAGGTCCCGTTCGTCGGAAATATGCAGCGTCAGTCCGAAATCATTGTTAGCTTTCAGAAAATCAATAATCTGCTCACCGAAGTGATGGATATTAATCACTATTTCGGTAAAGCCGGAAGCTTTCAGTTTCAAAATCACATGTTCCAGCATCGGACGTCCGGCTACGGGAACAAGGGCTTTGGGCATCGTATCGGTCAGTGGTTTCAGCCGGCTGCCCAATCCGGCTGCAAATATCATTGCTTTCATTACACAGTTGCCTCAAAAGTACGTTCTATATTCTGTTCGCGGTGCACCAGCTCCACTTTCACGCCAAATTTGCGGTTCAGGTGCTCTGCCAGATGCTGCGCTGAATAAACCGAACGATGTTGTCCTCCGGTACAGCCGAAGCAAACGGACAAATTACTGAAGCCGCGTTCCATATATCGCTTCACCGAAGCATCTACCAACGCATAGACAGAGTCGAGGAAACGGAGAATCTCACCATCTTCTTCGAGAAAGCTGATCACCGGTTCATCCAGTCCCGTGAAAGGCTTGTAGCGTTCGTACTTACCGGGATTGTTCACGGCACGGCAGTCAAAGACATAACCGCCGCCATTACCGGTAGGATCATCGGGAATCCCTTTCTTATAAGCAAAACTCATCACTTTGACAGTAAGCTGCCGTTTCTTGAGATCGTCGGTGAATTGCTTGAGTTCGGTAAGTTCGCGCAGTACATTGCAGAGGTACGGATATTCGGGGTACGCCTCTTTGAGCAAGTCACGCAGGTTCTGGATAGCAAAAGGAACACTCTGGATAAAATGAGGTTTCTTCTCAAAATACCCCCTGAAACCGTAAGCTCCGAGCACTTGCAACGTGCGGAAAAGAACAAAATGACGAAGCTGACTATAGAAATAGGGCTCGTCGATAGGCTGATATTTGCGCAGGGCATCGATATACTCCTTCAGCAATTCCTGACGGAGACTATCGGGATATTTCGCCTTTGCCTGCCACAGGAAAGAAGCGACATCATAATAGAACGGCCCTTTCCGTCCGCCCTGAAAGTCGATAAACCACGGCTCACCGTCTTTGATCATCACATTGCGGCTCTGAAAATCGCGGTACATAAAAGTAGCGGAAGAACTGCGCAGCAGCACATCACTCATCTTCTGAAAGTCGTCCTCCAGTTTATCTTCCTGAAATTCCATGCCGGTAGCCTTGAGGAAACAATATTTGAAGTAATTCAAATCCCAAAGGATAGAACGCTGATTGAACTCCGGCTGCGGATAGCAACGGGAGAAGTCGAAGCCGTCGGCTCCGGCAAACTGTATGGCAGGAAGCAAACGTACCGTCTTACGAAGCAACTCTTTTTCCTCTTCGGAAAATACGCTGGTGGCACGTCCTTTCCCGATTGCATGAAACAAAAGCGTATCTCCCAAATCCTCCTGAAGATAGTAACTCTTATCCTCGGAAACAATGTGAACTTCGGGTACGGGCAGGCCGGACTTGCGGAAATGGGCTGCCATATAAAGGAAAGCATCATTCTCCTCGACAGACGTGCCACAGACGCCGATCAGGGTTTTCACACCTGTCAGCCGGAAGTAGCGGCGGTTGGAGCCGGAAGATGGTAATTCTGTTATATTCTCTGCGGGAACTCCCGTATATTCCTGATATAGTTTCTGTAGTTCTTCGGTAATCATAGTCGTACATTTTCGAGCAAAGATAAAGATTATAGATAAATTAATATCATCTTTGCTCAAAACTCTATATCATTTTATTCAATATTCATCCGAATGTATTATCTTTGCTTCTGTTTACTCGACCTAATTCAATGAAAGCAAGACTCTATATCGTCCTATGCATCGCATTTATCGCACAAATAGCCGGTGTTCTTCCTTTACAGGCGGGGCATTACTATTACAAGCAGATTTCCCTGAAAGAAGGACTACCTTCCACCGTCCGGTCCATCCTTACGGATGAACAGGGATTCGTGTGGATAGGCACCCGCTCCGGTCTGGGACGGTTTGACGGTCATGAGCTGAAGAAATACATCCATCACGCAGACGATCCACATTCACTGCCTCACGATCTCGTCCTTCAGATTGTTGAAGACGAGCAATACAATATCTGGATTCTGACGGACAAAGGAGTGGCACGCTACCAACGGCAAAGTGATGATTTCTACCTGCCAACCGACGAGAAAGGAAAGAATATCACTGCATATTCTGCCTGCCCTACCCAAGACGGGTTATTATTCGGAGCCAAAAACAAAATTTACTTTTACAGCTACAGGGACGGTTCTTTCCGCCTGCTACAGGAATTCGACCAGACACCGGATTTCAGAAACTTCAATATTACGATACTCAGCCTTTGGGACGAAGAAACTGTACTCTGTTGCAGCCGCTGGCAGGGGCTGCTCCTGCTCAACCTGAAAACCGGAGCATACAGCCGCCCGCCTTTCGACTGCGGAAAGGAGATTATGAGCATGATCATCGACTCGAAGAACCGGATATGGATTGCCCCCTACAATAACGGGCTCTACTGTTTCGACCGGAACGGAAAACAACTGGCATCATACACCACCCGCAACTCCTCGCTGAGCAACAACGTCATACTCAGCCTTGCCGAACGGGAGAACAAACTATGGATCGGAACGGACGGAGGCGGTATCAACATCCTCGAACCAGAAACCGGACAGCTTTCCCTGCTGGAACACATCCCCGGCAGAGACAACTATTCGCTCCCCGCTAACTCTATCCTCAGCCTCTACAACGACCGCAACAACAATATGTGGGCGGGAAGTATCCGGAACGGACTGATCAGCATCCGCGAAGTGTCAATGGTGACCTACACGGACGTAGTGCCCGGCAACGACCGCGGACTGAGCAACAATACCGTCCTCAGCCTCTATCAGCAGTCCGACGATAAAATATGGATCGGAACAGACGGAGGCGGAGTCAACCTTTTCAATCCTCTCACGGAGAAGTTCACCCATTATCTCTCGACGTGGGAAGACAAAGTGGCATCTATCTGCCAGTTCACTCCCGGCAAACTACTGATCTCGCTCTTCTCACAGGGAGTATTCGTCTTTAATCCGGCTACCGGAGAGAAACAACCGTTCACGATTATAGACGACGAAACGACCACCCGCCTCTGCAATCGGGGAAAAGCAGTCAACCTGTATCAAAACAGCCCCGACAACGTGCTGCTGCTCGGCGACCACGTCTATCAATACGACCTGAACAAACGCACTTTCCGGATTGCCACCGAACAGGAGGGACAGGACATCATCGGTGCTCTTCTGCCCATCACCAACCACGGAGACTATACCTACCTCAACGATACGAAACGTATCTACCAACTGGACAAACGGAACAACCGCCTGACGTCTCTGTTCCGTTGCTTCAACGATACGGTCATCAATTCCGTTGCACGTGACGAATACGGAGACTTCTGGATAGGAAGCAACTACGGACTGATCCACTATAATCCCGTCACAAAAACACGTACTCCCTTTACCACCACACTATTCACGGAAGTAACGCTCATCGTATGCGACCAGCAGGGAAAAGTATGGCTCGGAACGAATGACATGCTTTTCGCATGGCTCATCAAAGAGAAGAAATTCGTACTGTTCGGCGAATCGGACGGTGCCATTCAAAACGAATATCTTTCCAAACCCCGTCTGCTGAGCAGTCACGGAGATGTCTATATGGGCGGCGTCAAAGGACTGCTGCATATTAACAGCAATCTGCCGCCGGCTGCCTCCGAACTGCCCAAACTGCAATTATCGGATGTCATCGTTAACGGAGAATCCGTCAACAATGAACTGTGTGGTAATCCGACCGGAATTTCCGTCCCCTGGAACAGTAATATAAGTATCCGTATCATGTCCAAGGAAGAGGATATTTTTCGGCAGAAAGTATATCGGTATCAGATAGAAGGGCTAAACGACCAGCAAATCGAATCGTACAACCCGGAACTGGTCATCCGCTCGCTCCCACCCGGCGATTATCAGATTATGGCTTCCTGCACGGCAAAGGACGGCAGTTGGATTCCCAGTCAGCAAATACTGGAACTGACCGTACTCCCGCCCTGGTACCGCACATGGTGGTTCACGCTAGGCTGTGTCTTGTTAGTAACCGGAATGATTGTCGAAACTTTCCGGAGAACACTGAAACGGAAAGAAGATAAATTGAAATGGGCCATGAAAGAGCATGAGCAACAGGTGTACGAAGAAAAAGTACGTTTCCTGATCAACATCAGCCACGAACTGCGTACTCCACTGACACTGATCCACGCTCCGCTCAGCCGCATATTAAAGTCCTTGTCTCCGGCAGATACCCAATACCTGCCGCTGAAAGCGATTTACCGGCAGTCTCAGCGGATGAAGAATCTGATCAACATGGTGCTAGATGTGCGCAAGATGGAAGTGGGAGAAAGCAAACTGCTCATACAGCCTCACCCGCTTAACGAATGGATCGAACATGTATCGCAAGATTTCGTCAGCGAAGGGGAAGCAAAGAATATACAGATTCATTACCAGCTCGATCCACGCATCGAAATAGTGAGTTTCGATAAGGACAAATGTGAAATCATTCTGAGTAATCTGCTGATCAATGCACTGAAACACAGCCCACAAGACACGGAAATCACCATCACTTCGGAACTGCTGCCCGAAGAGAGAAGAGTACGCATTTCCATTACCGACCAAGGCTGCGGCTTGCAGCAGGTAGATACACAGAAACTCTTCACCCGCTTTTATCAGGGCATGGGCGAACAGAGCGGAACGGGCATCGGCTTGTCTTACTCCAAGATTCTGGTAGAACTGCACGGCGGCTCCATCGGCGCACGGGACAATTCGGAATCGGGAGCTACCTTCTTCTTCGAACTACCGCTGAAACTGGAATCGGAAGAGATCATCTGCCAGCCCAAGGCGTATCTGAATGAACTAATGAGCGACGACAGCGGCAAGCAGTCACAAGAGGAAGACAGCTTCGCCACCGCTCCCTACAGCGTTCTGGTGGTAGACGACAATCCCGACCTGACGGACTTCTTAAAGAAAGCACTGGGAGAATACTTCAAACGGATATTAATTGCCGCGGATGGCGTAGAGGCACTCCAGCTTATCAAAAGCCATACTCCCGACATCATCGTCAGTGATGTCATGATGCCCCGCATGAACGGATATGAACTTTGCAAAAACATAAAGGAAGACATTACGATCAGTCACATCCCCGTTATCCTGCTGACGGCAAGAGACGACAAACAAAGTCAGATAAGCGGCTACAAAAACGGTGCGGACGCCTATCTGACCAAACCATTCGAAGTGGAAATGCTGATAGAACTGATCCGTAACCGGCTGAAAAACCGTGAACATACCAAGAAAAGATATCTGAACGCAGGACTGATCCCCGCTCCGGAAGAAAGCACCTTCAGCCAGGCGGATGAAACGTTCCTGCTTAAACTGAACAAGATCATTCAGGAGAATCTGGACAGTAGCCGATTGGATATTCCTTTTATCTGCAAAGAAATCGGCATGAGCCGGGCCTCTCTTTACAACAAGCTGAAGGCACTGACAGATATGGGAGCAAACGACTATATCAATAAGTTCCGGATGGAGCAGGCAATTCTACTGATCACCGGCACGGAAATGTCATTTACGGAAATTGCGGAGAAAGTGGGATTCACTACTTCCCGTTATTTCAGTACGACCTTCAAGCAGTACACGGGTGAAACACCGACTCAATATAAAGAGAAACATAAGAGAGAGACATCAAAAACGATTAATCAATAAAACCCCTAATATATAAATTTCTTAACACATTATTTTTATGAACTACAAATTATTTTCTTTAGTAAGCGGTACGCTTATTCTTTCCAGTCTGTCTGCCAGCGGACAGAAAAACAACACAAAGCCGAATATCCTCTTCATCCTCTGCGATGACATGGGATATGGCGATCTGGGATGCTACGGTCAGCCATTCATCCGCACCCCCCATCTGGATGCGATGGCAAGCGAGGGTATGCGCTTCACACAGGCATACGCAGGAAGTCCCGTCAGTGCTCCTTCCCGAGCTTCATTTATGACAGGACAGCATACAGGACATTGCGAAGTACGGGGCAACAAGGAATATTGGACGAACGCATCCACAGTGATGTATGGTAACAACAAAGAGTTCTCGGTAGTGGGCCAGCATCCTTATGACCCGGATCACGTCATTCTGCCCGAGATAATGAAGAAAAACGGATATACCACCGGTATGTTCGGCAAATGGGCGGGAGGTTATGAAGGTTCCTGCTCCACTCCGGACAAACGCGGGATAGACGAATATTTCGGCTATATCTGTCAGTTCCAGGCCCACCTTTACTATCCTAATTTCCTCAACCGTTACAGCAAGGCATTAGGTGACACAGGCGTAGTACGTGTCATCATGGACGAGAATATCAAGTATCCGATGTATGGTGCCGATTATCAAAAACGCCCGCAATATTCGGCGGATATGATTCACCAGAAAGCAATGGAATGGCTGGATGAGCAGGACGGCAAACAACCGTTCTTCGGAGTGCTGACTTATACCCTGCCCCATGCGGAACTAGTTCAGCCCGAAGACTCTATCTTAAATGAATATAAAGAGAAATTCAATCCTGACAAGAGCTACAAAGGCAGCGAAGGATCGCGATACAACGCGATCACGCATGTACACGCACAATTTGCAGGAATGATTACGCGACTAGACTACTACGTCGGAGAAGTACTGAAAAAGCTGAAAGAGAAAGGACTGGACGAGAATACACTGGTCATTTTCTCCAGCGACAACGGCCCTCACGAAGAAGGCGGAGCTGATCCTACATTCTTCGGCAGAGACGGTAAACTGCGTGGCTTGAAACGCCAATGCTATGAAGGAGGTATCCGTATCCCATTTATCGCCCGCTGGCCGGGACGTGTACCTGCTGGTACAGTGAACGATCATATCTGTGCTTTCTACGACCTGATGCCTACTTTCTGTGAGCTCATCGGCGAAAAGAATTACGTAAAGAAATATGCGAACAAAGACAAAGAAGTAGATTACTTCGACGGCATTTCCTTCGCCCCGACATTGCTGGGAAAGAAAAAGCAGAAGGAACATGACTTCCTTTACTGGGAATTTAATGAAACAAATCAGATTGGCGTACGCATGGGAGACTGGAAGATGGTGGTAAAGAAAGGGATACCTTTCCTTTATAATCTGGCAACGGACATTCATGAAGACAACAATGTGGCCGACCAGCATCCGGAGATTGTAGAAAAGATGAAGGCGGTTATCTTTGCACAACACACGCCTAACCCTCACTTCTCCGTTACACTACCGGAGAAGAAATAAGGTAATTAAAGTTTATTATTGAGGCACGGATTTCGCGGCACTACACGGTTTTTAGTTACTCAACTTTAAAACCGTGTAATCCGCAAAATCCGTGCCTGACTGTTATCAATAACCGAATAATCCGCTATTGATCCGAGAGTTTCCGTGCGGATTCTTTTTCTTCCTCCCGTCTCTTCCTATACCGGATATACCGCAGTGACCACTCATGCATTTTCTCCAGAAACTCCTCTTCTGTGAGCGTATCATAGTAAAAATTAAATATACGCTCGTAATAGTTCAAACACTTATCATCCCTTTTTTTAGCATTTCGTAAGTTTCCTTACTCATGCCTATAGCTTGACACATGGCTGAAACACCCACGTTCTCACATTTAAGTACCTCTTCGATAAAAAGGCCGAATGCAAAATGATGATACTCTTTTTTCATTTTTTCTTGTTTTAAACGTTAATAATAATTTAGTTGTTATAAAAATATTCACATTAGTTCGGATATGTCCGAACTGCCGTTATATCATTTTGTCCTAATTTTGCGCTGCGTTTCAAAAACAGAACCGCATTATTAAAAGAATTAACGATAAATGTTATGACAAACAATTTCAGAATGTCTTATTTCATGCCCCCGATTGCTCCCATCAGGAACGAACAAGGACAAACCGTTACACCCGCCACACTCACTCCCTTCTGCGAAGTTTCGGTCGAACAGGTATATCAGATGATCACCTGCAACGAAAACCTCAAAGCACTGACCGAACAAGTACGCGGTGCCGGAGACCTGCGAATGGCAAAAGCCTCTTTACTCCCCTACGTAACCCCATGCGGCACATTCATCCGCCGGAGTAGTAAATTCTTCGCATCGCCTTCCGGGCTCGTAGTGGTAGATATAGATAACCTCGACTCCTATCAGAAAGCCGTGGAAATGCGTCGTACACTGTTCGACGACCTTTTCCTCTGCCCCATACTTACATTCATCAGTCCCAGCGGCCGGGGCGTGAAAGCATTCGTACCTTATAGCAAACTCTACGCAGACGATCAGACACGGAACGTAAAAGAAAGCATAAACTGGGCAATGCAATACATAGAAATAACCTACGGATCAGAAATGGACGACTCCACAGAAACTCCGCCAAAAGCCGTAGACACCTCCGGCAAAGACATCGTAAGAGCCTGTTTCCTCAGCCACGACCCACAAGCACTATTCAGAGAGTATTAAATTATAATCACGAATGATCAACTTCAATTGTCAATTATCATTTGTCAATTGTCAATTCAAAAAAAATGACCAATATTGAATCTTTACGCCTCATCACTGAGGCAGTCGAAACGGCAGGTGCCGACATTGCACCCTCTTACGCCGAGTACGTACAATTAGCATTCGCCATCGCAACAGACTGTGGCGAAGCAGGACGCGAGTTTTTTCACCGCCTGTGCCGGATATCCGCCAAATATCAGCGTGAGCATGCCGAACGAATGTTCTCCAACGCCCTTATAAAGCAGCATGGAGAAATACATCTGGGAACGGCCTTTCATCTCGCAGAATCGACAGGAGTGAAAATCTGCCGGGAGGAAGTTATGAACAGCCGAAAAAATGCAGAAAATGCACTAAATGCACCCTACAATTTCTCCACACACAGGCGCGCGTATAATAAGGAGGAAGAGGAAGAAAACGACAACGACGAAAACGCCAACGCTTCCGAAGAACTCTCGACAGACAGTGATCCTCTACAACCGCTGCCTACTTTCCCCGAAGCAGACTGGCCTAAAATCCTGATGCTCATTCTGAGCTATGCCACCTCTCCTACACAACGGGACATACTCTTGCTTGGAGCACTGACCGCACTAGGAGCCACGATGGAACGCTATGTGAGATGTTCCTATTCCGGAAAATATCAGTCTCCTTGCCTGCAAACCTTCTTTGTAGCCCCTCCTGCTTCGGGTAAAAGCGGACTTTCACTTATCCGCCTGCTCGTAGAACCTATTCATGACAAAATTCGCCAACAAGTGGACGAAGAAATGAAAGCCTACCGGAAAGAAAAGAAAAACTATGAGTTGCTGGGCAAAGAGCGTGTCAATACAGAAGCACCTCAGATGCCTCCCAACAAAATGTTTCTTATCTCGGGCAACAACAGCGGCACCGGCATTCTGCAAAATATCATGGACGCCAACGGAACAGGACTCATCTGCGAAACCGAAGCAGACACCATCGCCTCCGCCATCAGTTCCGAATACGGGCATTGGAGCGACACGCTCCGCAAAGCCTTCGACCATGACAGACTATCCTACAACCGACGTACCGATCAGGAATACCGGGAAGTGAAAAGAATCTTTCTTGCCGTCCTGCTTTCGGGGACACCCGCACAGGTGAGAGCCCTCATCCCGTCGGCGGAGAACGGACTTTTCTCCCGCCAACTGTTCTACTACATGCACGGCATCTATACATGGGCTGACCAGTTTGCGTGCGGAGAGATAGATCTGGACGAAATCTTCAGGTCCATAGGCAGGGATTGGCAACTAAAGCTGGATATACTGAAAGAACACGGCATCCATACGCTTCGCCTCACCGACGAGCAGAAAAAGGAATTCAACGCTCTCTTCTCCGATTTGTTTTTCCGTTCGGACATTGCCAACGGCAACGAGATGAGAAGTTTCATAGCCCGTCTGGCTGTCAATATCTGCCGCATCATGTCAACGATAGCCATGTTGCGGGTGTTGGAAATCCCCCAACCCTATCAGCTTAAGAGTTCTGACAGATACGCTCCTGTTCCGGACAAGGAAATTCCCACAGATAACGTCAAGGACGGCATTATTACCCGTTGGGATATAACTATCACTCCTGAAGACTTTAAAGCTGTTCTTGGGCTTGTAAAGCCTCTCTATCGGCATGCCACGCATATATTATCTTTCCTGCCATCTTCGGAAATCCCCCACAGGGCCAATGCCGACCGTGACGCCTTCTTCGATGCGCTGGGTGACGAGTTCACCCGTACACAGTTGACGGAACAGGCTACAGCTATGGGAATCAAACCCAACACCGCACTCTCCTGGCTGAGACGTCTCGTAAAAAAGGGACTCTTTGTCATGAAAGAAAAGGGGACTTACGTACGCGCACGTGTGTGCGTGTGTTAGGGATGCCCCGTAAAAGTGCATTTTTGCATCGGTTGATAACTTTGCGTCATAGGGACATAACGTTTTGTAGAAGCTAAAGCACCGCTTTAGATACCGTAAAGCTATGCTTTAGAAGTCGTAAAGCATAGCTTTAGCCAATACAAAACGCCCTCGCAGTCTACAACACTTATTACCTGTTACCTAATACTTATTACCTGCTCATGGTTCGCCCAACGCATCCACGATTGCCCTTACTTCCAACGGAGTGTAAGAACGGTGCTGCGGCTGATAGCCTAAATCGGACAGGCGTTCCTGAAGACCGGGGCAGCGGACAATCCATTTATTCATTTTGCGGTAAGCGGCAATGCCGGTAAGTTCGGGAGAATAAAGCTGTGCCAGTTCCATACGACCATAAGCACGTATTTTGAATTCTATCATGACAAATAAGTTTCTGTTTTACAGTCACAAAAGTAACAAAATATATTCACATCACCTACGTTTTATCAGGGAATAACAGACTATAACTGACAACAATTGCACATTACCGACTGCCACTGTACACAACCGATTTTTCCGAGTTACAGCATACTATCTTTGTGTCATCGAAAGGGAGAAATCCTCACGAAAGTATGTTTAACTCTTTAAAATTATTATTTTATGATTCGTTACAAAATTTATCAGAACCAACAGAAAAAAGGCTTGAATGCGGGCAAATGGTTCGCCCGGGCGGTAAGCGACGAGACATTCGACCTTGCCAAACTTGCCGAACATATGTCGAAGCACAATTCACCGTATTCCAGTGGGGTGATCAAAGGCGTGCTCACTGATATGGTGGACTGTATCAAGGAGCTACTGCTCGACGGCAAAAGTGTGAAAATTGATGATCTCGCCATCTTTGGTGTAGGAATCCGCAGCAAGGCTGCCGAAACACTGGAAGAGTTCTCATTGGAGAAGAACATCACAGGTATGCGGCTCAAAGCACGTGCCACAGGAAACTTATCGACAACCAATCTGAAGCTCGACAGCCAACTGAAACAACAGGCGGAGTATCAGAAACCGACAACGCCCGGAGGAGGAGGCTCCGGTTCAGGCAATACCCCTGATCCGAAACCTAATCCGGACGAAGGAGACGAAGAAGCACCGGACCCGACTGTTTAAGTCATAACCTGAACACTGGCAAAGTCTTTAGCCGGGATAAGCTAAAGACTCATTAAAAATCAATATTTTTTTCATTTAAAATCAAAAACTATGAGTAATTCATCATCCCGTTCCGTTTGGAGTTTCATTATCAAAGTAATCATCACTGTCGCTACTGCCGTAGGTGGTTTGATAGGAGTACAAAGTTGTATGTAAACTTATGCGGACCATCACACTGATTATCATTCATTGCAGTGCCACGCCGGAGGGAAAATCCCTCTCGGCGGAGGCTTGCCGACAGGATCATATCCGACATCGGGGATTCCGTGATATTGGGTATCATTTCTACATCACACGTGATGGGGAAATACATTTGGGACGACCGTTGGAAAAGGTGGGAGCACATTGCCTTAATCACAATGAACATTCTATAGGAATCTGTTACGAAGGAGGACTGGATGCGGACGGACGGGCTAAAGACACACGCACGCTAGAGCAACGAGGATCGTTGTTAGCTTTGCTTCGTGAGCTAAAGAAAAATTTTCCAAAAGCGCTGATAGTGGGGCATCATGATTTGAATCCGTGGAAGGAATGTCCGTGTTACCCTTGTGTAGAGGAGTATAGGGAGTTGTAAGTTAGTAAAATCAATCACAACTATCAAGCTCTTCAATGATTTGTCCCGACCAAAAACGGCCGGGACAAATCTTTTATTATTTTACCATCTGCGTTTTTTTGCATTCTACATTTTTATACTTTTTCAATCTTCCAATCTCCCAATGTACAACTCTCACTATCAAAGTTGACCGCTACCTTCACTATCGGCAATCCGCACAGAGCAAAACGTTCGGGATAATTCTTCAGGTTAATCTGCTCCATGGCGACAGTCGCATTCTTATCCAGTTTCAGTTCAAAGGTATACAACGTAGTTTTAGTACGAAGCACCATATCCACCCGCCCACGGGGAGTACGTACTTCAACATCTACATAGAAACCCAACAGGCTGAATATGATATAGAATATCTGCTGATAATGACCTTCGTATTTCGTATTATCACACTGGGGAATGGTGGATAAGAATTCCTGTAAGCGACGTAATGCCGCATCCATATCACCATTCCGAATATCACGGGAAAGATAAGCCACCATGGTATTCGTTTTTTCTGTAGGCGAAGATACATAATGAGGCAACAAGCTTTTCATTAATCCTATTCTTACTTCCTTATTGGGAATATCAAGCGTATAAAGATTCAGTTCCTCATCATACCCTTTAATAGTGATATATCCGCTCTGATACAGTAATGGAGTGATATTTGTCATCGTTTCTGTCGGTGCATCAAAATCTTCTGCTGTAGCCGTTTTCGCCCCAATTTCAGAAGGTGCTACATCAAATTTATCCAGCATCTTTATCAAATAGGTAGGAGTGCCGCTACCAAACCAATAAGAATTAAATTTTCCATCCGCAAAAGCATTGAGTAAACTGAACGGATTGTAAATATCAGGTGACGGATAAGTGAAATGATAGCCGTCATAATTCTCTTTCAATTTAAACAATACTTCCTCCGCAGTAATATTCAATTTGACAGCCAGCCTATCCACATCCTTTTTCATCTGAGTAAGTATCTCATTCCCCGTTATACCACAAATAGCAGCATAAGGCTCATCCATGCTGATATTTTTGATGTTATTGAGTTCACTAAAAATACTGAGTTGTGAGAATTTAGTGATACCTGTAAGAAATACATAGCGCAAATAAGGATCACAAGCTTTCAACGGACTGTAAAAGTTACGCATAACGTCACGCAATACACCCAAGTTCTCCCGTTCGTGTACCACATCCAGCAAAGGAGCGTCATATTCATCAATAAGGACCACGACCTTTCTGCCCGTCTGCTCATAAGAACGTTTTATCAGATTAGTTAAACGCAAATTAGGGTCCGCACCTGCTGCGTCAATTCCCAATGTACGTTCGTATTCTGCAAGCATGAAGCCTAAAAGGTTCACCAAGCTATCCTTATCCACATGCTTTGCCATACTCATGTCGAAGTGTAGAACCGGATACTGTATCCATTCTTTCTCCAGTTTCTCCATCGCCAACCCACGGAACAGCTCTTCATGACCGGAAAAATAGCTATGCAACGTAGAAGTAAGTAGTGATTTCCCGAAACGACGCGGACGACTCAAAAACATATATTTAGAGGAGGAATGCGTCATCCGGTAAACGTATTCTGTCTTATCTATATAGAGGTAATTTCTCTCCCGAATTTCCGAAAATGTCTGTATACCGATGGGATATAACCTTTGCAAATCTTCCATATCAATTATCTTTTTCACAAAACTACGAAAAAATATCAGATTGACCTATTACTTAACAATTCTTCATCTATCATAATAATGCAATCTCTTCTTTCATAACATTTTCATAAAAAGGAGTGACAACTTTCCCCCATATTTTTTAGGGTAAATAAAAGGGTTTATTAAAATACCTGTTTCTAATTCTATTTTATAAAGAGGATCAGTAATATTCAACTCATATCCTGTTGAAACAACTTCTTTATCTACTAAAATCAAAGAGATAAAAGTCTCAAATTTCACTACTCAAAACTTCTTGCCAAAACAAATATTTATAAATGTCTTCACCAAGATCTTAAAATCAAACCACCATGAGCGATGCTGCAAATAAAACAAATCATAGCGGAGACGACGTAGCATTTTATCCATCGTATCCGTGTACCCATTGTATAACGTAGCATACGAAGTAACACCTGGTCGTATCTGATACAAAAATACGTAACGAGCATCGTGTTCCATTATCTGATCAATGAAATACTTACGCTCCGGACGTGGACCAATAAAAGCCATCTGACCACAAAAGACATTCCAAAGTTGCGGCAATTCATCCAAATGATGTTCACGCAAAAACTTACCCGCTTTAGTCAATCGTTCATCTTTCCCACCCTTATATAGCGCAGGCCCCATTTTTTCCGCATCCAAACGCATACTGCGGAATTTATAAATATAAAACGGACGACCGAAACGTCCGATACGTTCCTGCCTGAAGATAGCCGGACCACCATCTTCCCGTTTCACAGCTATATAGCAGGCTAAAAATAATGGAGAAAAAATAATCATTAATATTCCCGCAATCATGCAATCCCCCACCCGTTTTACATTACGCTCAAAAGCATTCATTCCGTCAGGAATGAAAGTTGTTTGTTGTTCCATAAATTATTAATTATAGTTTGGTTAAAGACTATTTTCTCAAAGCTTTTTTATACAAGATAGCCCGTAAAGAATTGGGCATTATCCTAGTAATCACCCGTATAAAGACATTATAGAGATATTCAGAGAAAGTTATGAATTCTAAATTTCTCAGTTGATTTTGAAAACGTAGTTCCGTTGTCACATATTTTAAACCGCCTCTCCGTTTAAACATAGCTGGTGAAAAACGAAAATATAATAAGCTCTCTTGGATATTGTAAAATTTAGCACCGTTCTGTAGCATACGTATCCATAGATAATAATCTTCAAAAAGAGGGAAATGCTGATATCCACCAGCTGCTAATACAGCTTGCTTACGAAACATGATTACCGGATGATTTTCTGGATTACGCATCTTTGCAAATTGACAAATATCATCATGAACTTCAGGTAATTTTCTTGTAGAAATGATATTTGAAGTAGTTTCTTCAAACTCATCGATCCATGCTCCTACTACATCTAATTCCGGATGCTCTTGAAAAGCCCTTATTTGTTTCTCAAAACGATCAGGCTTGGCTATATCATCTGTATCCATTCGGGCAACTAAATCGTAGGAGCAATATTTTAAGCCTTCATTCAAAGCCTTACCGAGTCCCAAATTCTGCTTTAGAGAAATAACTCTAAATTGAATATGTTTAACAGCATACTCACTAATCACTTTTTCTAACTCCGATGTAAGCTTTCCATCTTTTACCAGAACAATTTCTGTAGGTCTTAAACTTTGATTGAAAAGACTATCCATTGCTTCTCGAAAATAGCACGGATGTTCTTTATAATAAACTGCTAATAAGACAGTAAACATTTACTCAGTTTTATTTTTAGGATACTAATATTCTTAATGATAAAGATAATAATATGTACAATCTCTTAAATAAAGGGAGTGTTTTTAGAGCTTTCCATGAATAATGCTTTTGATAAATCTGAGACATCAAAGGATGGCTTAGTCTTAAAAATGCTTTGCGAGTAGAGTTAGAGAAAAATAATAAATGCATAGCATCTACCTCATCCTGTATTTCCTCATAAAAAGGTTCTTTTTTTAATAAATAATCAATATAAAAAGCAGCTTGAAGGGTTTCTTCCGCAAAAATAACAGACTTTTGATGTGAAGCCGATGAAGGGTACTGAATATAATTATATAATGCCTCATTTACAATCTTTATTTTATAAGAACGCGTTATTAATTGAATATATACTGCTGCATCCTCCCCAATTCTGATATGCTTAGGAACAGCGATAGGTTCATCAAACAACTCCTTTCTATACATTTTCGCACATAACTCCCAACCATATTGCCCAGTTAATATTTTTTTTAAATAATCTATTTTCCCTAATGTTGCTTTTACTATGTCCTTCTTCACTATTTTATTTTTCCGAACGACGTGAAAAGCTGCAACCACTATGTCAATATCATTTTCAAACTCACCTATATATTTTTCCAAACAATCAGGAACTAACGTGTCATCTACATCCAGAAAAGTTACATATTCTCCTTGCGCTTCTTTTATTCCTCTATCACGAGCAGTAGCAACCCCTTGATTATTCTGATTAAATATTTTAAATCTAGAATCTTTTTTTGCAAAAATCTGAAGTACAGCAAGTGAATTGTCCGTACTACCATCATTTATTAGAATAGCTTCCCAGTCAACAAACGTTTGATTTAGTAAAGAATATAAACAGGAAGAGATATAACATTCACCGTTATATATAGGAATGATAACAGAAACTTTCATAAAGCGTAGTTCTGGAGTAAGTCCTTTAAGGAGGATTTAAACTTAAAATATTTCTCAAAAAAGCAACACATTATTTATTAATAATAGAATTTAGTTATGACATTGCATAATATGCTAATAATAGAGTATGGTACAAAGCTCCAATAAAAAATACTAAGAAAAAATACATATTTCGTTTTGTCGCTCTGAATTGATACAATCTAGGTAACACATACGGAAAAGAGACTAACATTAAATACTTAAACATTGACCAGTAACGATAGAACATAGGATTTCTCCATCCAAATAACAAAAAAAGAATAAAGCACATTAAAACAAAAACATAAGTAAATTGTTTTATTTTCCCTCCAACTTGATTATCCCAACTTGATTGAACAAGTTTGTATATAAAATATAAACAAAAGCAATAAATGGGACATATATAAATAAAAAACTCTACAGAACCAGATATTGAGTTAAATACCCCACTTTTATAAGATAAATAACTTACAAATAAATCTTCTTCAATTACCCCAAACGATATTAGTTTATTAAATACATAATTACTTGTCAGTCCCAATACAATACAAAAAAACAAACTTAACAATAAAAGAGTCTTTTTATTTATTGGAATTATCGTAAATGGAAGTAATAAAAATAAAGGAGCAATAGATTTATGAGCAAAATAAGAGAATAACAAAAACAGTATTCCTTGATAATATTTTTTCTGACAAAACAAAATAGCACCAATAAAATAAGAAATAATACCAATAGGAGACCTCCCTCCTAGGGAGTCTATCAGTACTAATAATGAAAACCAAAATAATCCATGAATTGTATCAATTTTAGATTGTCTAAAAAAAACATATAACAGGATTGTCATTACCCCATAAATACAGTAACGCCATTTAAGAAAATCACCATCTAATATATATATCAAATAAACATAAGGAAATTCTAGATGAGTTCCATACAATGGGTTCCTATAGACATTATATACTTCCGATTGGTATGCAATATAATCTCCAGAAATAACGAAATAAGTTCCATAAAAAAAGAATATAACAAAAAATAAATAATACCAAATCCTAGATATCTTTACACAATTTCCCTTATTTAGTCTATTCACAATACAGAATAAAGAAAGAACTATAAAAATAAATAGTACAATATTAATAAAAAACACGATAAAATTATTATTAACCTAGTCTGAATTTAAACTTATACAAGAGACAATTATTATTCTAGATTCTCATTTCTCTTTCCTAAAATGTATTCTAACAATGTGTTGCCAATCATACATTTCTCATTATACTTATATGTTAATTTATGTACGAAACTTTGTTTAGTAATATGTTCCAATAATTCTTCTGAATAATATTTGTAAAAGAAGAATTGCATAAGATGTGGATTCATATTACATACATATGGAATATTTGCCCAAATAGACTTAATTGAGCTATCGAAATCCACCAAAGCCGAAAGACTAAGATGAAATATATAGTAATCATGGAGGAATGTATTTCTAGCCAAATAAGAATACAATACATTGCGAAGTTTAACTAATAATATATTATCAGATTCAGATTTAATAAACCAACTTGAACAATAAATAGGAGTCTGCTTATTTAATAAATCGGATTGAAATATAAAAAAGGAAGAATCCTCAATATATTTAGGAAATGGAGCAGTCATGTAACAAGTCGCATCCATCCAAATTCCACCATACATAATCAAAAGATTCAAACGAATTAAATCCGAAAAAAAAGCCTCTTTAATTATACCTTTATTATGAAGTTCTGTTATATATACAGGAAAATCAATGTAATCAGATATATTACTACTATTTAAAGTTATAACATTGCAATTCGCAAATTTCCTAATAGACTGAATACATTGTTTCACTAGGACAGGAGCATCCTCCTCCCCTTTATTCCAATAAATCCAAACAACCTTATCTGTAAACGCCTCTTTCTTTGGATTATATGAATATTCTTTATAATACTTATTACCAGGTAAATACTTCTTTATATAGATTTTTGTATACCATTCTCTTATCAATGACAAGATAAAATTATATGGAATTTCATACCATATAAACAAATTCACAAATTTACAAATTCTTCCTATTTTCATAACATAAGACTATAAAATTACGCAACTGAATACAAACCGATAAACGAGAGACAACCCCTAATAACAAATAAATCAAACTAAAAATAAAAACCGTTAAGATTATACCAATCTTCAACTCCCAAACCAAATAGCTGACAATCAACATTGTTAATAAAGCTACTATCAAATATTTAAAAATATCTATCAGTTGCTGCTTATAACTATATGATAGAACACGTTTTGCTGCTGAAAGATTTATAAATGTTCCCAAGGTGTCATACAAAGCTTTCCCTATAACAATACCTAATATACCATATCTAATAGAAAGCAATAATATAATAATCAACAATATTTTTTTATATACATCCAACTTGAGCAATGTTCCTGTACGGTTTACGACTTGTAATAAACTCAAATTTATAGAGCCCAAAGGTTGCCATACAAATCCTAAACATAAAATCTGAAAAAAGGGGATACAATTTTCCCATTGGATTCCACAAAGCAAAAGAATCAATGGTTTCGCTATTATTATTAGCAGAAACATAACAGGAAACATAATAAAGCTGATCCATTTTATAATTCTCCGATAATAATCCAATAACTCTTGCGAGGAATTTTGATGCTGAGATAGAAGTGGTATACCAACTTTCGATATCATACTTGAAAATAAATTAGATGGTTGTTCGCTCAGCCGGCGTGCATTTGTATATAAGCCTAAAGATATACCTCCTAAATGTTTACCTATAATCAATGAATATATTTCATTAAAAAAAGTACCTAATAAATTAGCACAAACAAGTTTAGAGCCAAAATGAAAGAGATAATAAAAAGATTGTCTATTAAATCCTGTTTTCGGACGCCATTCCGCAAAATACCAAAACAGTAATGTCCTCACTAATGTGTATCCTACAGCCTGAACAGCTAACGCCCAAACCCCACAGCCATAATAAGCCATTACAATAGCAATGCAGCCCATTGGCAATTGTGAACCAATATTTATAAACGTTTGGGTTCTTATTTTTAATTTAGATGTCAGTATCGCATTTTGAACAATGCATAAAGAATTTAACAATACATTTATGCCTATTAAACAAAGTAATTTCGTTAAGATAGAAACTTTAAAAAAATCCGCAACCCAAGGAGATATAATTAATAGTATTATATATGCTATTATTCCTATTCCTATATTCACATAAAAAGCTGTAGAATAATCCCATTCTGTTACATCTAATTTTCGAATTAACGCATTAGAAAATCCGCTCTCTATAAAAACATTTGAAATATTAATAAATATAGTCAGCATTCCAATCAGACCAAAATCAGCAGGCGAAAGCAATCGAGCCAATATAATGCCAACAACTAAAGTTACCACCTGATATGATACCTTATCAATAAAACTCCAAAATACAGCCACTATATTTTTTTTCATAATTAAGCAGGACAAGTATCTATTTTTTTTAAATATTCATATACTTGTTCACAGGCATTCCCTTTTTCTTTTATTCCCAAAAACAAATTATACTCCTTCAATTTATTTCGATATTCAATCTCATTAAATAATTCAACATTTTCAATTAATTTTTCTTGTGTATCAGAAAATGGAAAAGGCATTTGATCAATATCATAATATAAGCCTCGATCATATTCATTAATATCAGGAGCATATAGAAAGCATGGCTTCTTAGAGATTGCAAACTCAGTCGATGTTGATGAAAAATCCGTAATTAAGATATCAGAGATATAAAGTAGATCTTGCATATCTGGATACTTCGTCACATTAATGATATGATTAGAAATATCCATACCCAATATTGAAAGACTATCTGTTTCCGATAGGTTAGGATGCATACGTATCAGAAATGTCCAATTTCCCCCACAACATTTCTTGAATGTCTCTAATAATAAAGAAAAATCTAATTTATATAAAGAAAAGTCAGAATGATTACGAAAAGTTGGAGCATAAAGCACAAACCTTTGCTCTATAGACACGTTATGGCTTCTACAAAAAATTTCCTTTATTACATCATTCTTTGTAAAAAACAAATCGTCTCTAGGTGTACCACATTCCAAAACAGGTCCTTTATACCATGTTGAATTATAATACCAATTAGTTAAGAATGTAGAACCAGATAGAACTAAATCACATTTTTCGCAATCAATTTTCGCTCTCTTAACATATTTATCATTCAAAATAGCAATACTATCCCTTTCACTTTTCTTTGGTCCTGTCCCATGCCATGTCTGTACATATTTTTGTTTATCTCGTTTATACCAAATATTCTGCCGCGTATTTGCTATTATAACAAAAGAAGATATTAGAAAATAAGCGTGTTGGAAAGAATTTGTTTTCACAAAAACTATATCTTTATAGTTTTCATAATCTTCTGGATGATCCACCACAACTACCATGCTAAATTCTTTTTGATGTTGTTGTAATAAATACATAACAATAGCTTTCGGGCTACAACTAAAACTCATTCCTCCCCAACTAATAAAGAATAATCTCCGACTATTTATTGGTACTATTTGTCGCAACAGAAATACATAAAAAGCCCACAATAACTTTTGAATCTTATTACTACTTTTACATATTATTTCTTTAAACGAATACTCATAAATTTTTCTCATCACAATCGATATATTATCTTTTAAAGTAAGATCTCTAATGTCCTCAATACAGCATCTTCCATTTTATAATTAGGTTTCCACCCTAAATGAAGCAGCCTACTATTATCTAATAAAGCAATAGATGATCCAGAGAAACCTTGTTTCTCCGCATTCGTTGGCAAATCAAAAACAACTTTTGTACTACACACTTTTGCTACTAGTTCAGCAAAATTTCTCAAATGAATATTACAATTCACATTTGCTAAATTGTATGGCAAACAAATTTCTCCTTTTCCCATAACATACAAGATAGCAGAAACTGCATCAGCTACATAACAATAAGAAAAAAATTGTGTCCCTTCACTCTTCAAAATAATATTTTCTCTCTTCTTTGCATTTTTAAAGAATTGAGCTGAAGCCTTTGAATCCGCTTCAATCATTGTCGGACCAAAAATTCTACATAATCTCATAATCTTTACTCTAACGCCATATTGAGCAAAATAAGATTGACAAAGAGCTTCACACGTACGTTTCGATTCTGGATAGCAAGCCCTTGCCGTATTAAGATCCAAAAAACCAGTATCATTTTCAGAGAACGGCTTGATATCATTTTGACTTTCTCCATAAATTTCAACTGTAGATAAAAACAAAACTTGCGCTCCACATTCACGAGCTTTTGAAAGTACATTCAAAGTTCCATTAATATTTGTCGTTATAGTGCCTACAGGATCAGAAGCATAAGACAATGGATGAGCATTACTTGCACCATGAACGATATAATCAACTTGAATATCAGGTAATTCATCCTTTATATCCTGTTCTATATAATGAAATTTTTTATTACCAAAATACTCACCCAATCTTTTTAATGCAGTATCCCCATTCCTACTCAAAGCAAATATTTCAATATCTAGCCCTCCACTGTTATTAAGATACATTAGCACGTCAATTAAAAAAGTTCCTAATAATCCAGTAGCTCCTGTTATCAATATTTTTTTTTCATCAAGTATATTAATATCTATAGAGTTGATTACATTCTGTATATCTTCTTTATATAAAATATGTTGCTTATTAAAACCTATTTTATCCATGTTTCTTGTTCTGATTGTAACAACGATTTATATATTTCCACATCCTCTGGATTAGTCAATTTTATATTTTTTTCTTCACCTCCTGCCATATATAAGATCCTCTCTCCTAACTCAATCATTAATGTACAAGAAGAAACAGACGCAGTTATTCCTTTTTCTAAAGCCTGTTTATGAGCCTCTGCTATGTCTCTTAAGAAGAATGTTTGAGGGGTTTGGGTTCTAAACAATTTATCCCGAGAAATACTAATATCAGAAGACAATTTATCATCACTTTCCAATATAGCTTCAACACATTTTATAACAGTTATAGCATTCCCATATTTACGACAAGTGACTATATTATTTGATATAATTTCCTGAGAAACCAGAGGACGTACAGCATCATGAATCAAAATCATATCCTCGCCAGAACACCCTTTTTCTAGTAGCCCAAAAATTCCATTTCTAATTGAATCTTGACCATTCATTCCACCGGGAAAGATATATTTAAATTTTGTAATTGAATACTGGTTAGCATAAGATTTCAATACAGTTTCCCATCCCTGCAAACATACCACTGCAATTTCGTGAATATCAGGATGTTGTTCAAATGCCAACATTGTTTTTATGATTACGGGGCAATTATTGATATACAAAAATTGTTTTGGAATATCCTGTCCCATTCTATTACCAACACCTCCAGCGATTATTAATGCAATATTCATTTTATATTTTTTTTGTTTAACATTTTTCATTCTCTCCGCCCCATTCGACACAATATTTTACTAATAATACGATTCTTAATATATGTAAGCAGTCTAGCAGAAGACAAATTGTTCTTATAAATTCGATGTGTATCTTCCCATACATTGCTAATAAAGCGCCCATCCCTGTTCTGGTCTATAATATGGGGATATATAGCCTCAATTAGAATGTTTTTTTTTGATATATAAATCCAATCATCAGCAAATATGCATGGTACTTTTTCTTCCAATAAAACTTGTGCTGCATAGTTATTTATTAAATAACTATGAGTATAATTGGCATCGTATACTTTTGCCAACTTTATACCATTATATTCCTTTTTCATCCAATAAGTATACCAACCAGATAGTAGGACTATTTTTGTTTGATTTTGTTTCATATACTCATCTAGCGGAAAAAGTACATTTTTCAAATATCCCTTAATACTAATATCATCTTCCAGTATTAATGCATAATCAATCTCTTGTTCCACAATCTTTTTATATATCTTACGATGACTTAATGTACAGCCTATTTCTCCTAAATCACAATAACGTCCATATCGTTTGTAAGCCTTTTCACTATCAAATACAATTGGAATTTCAGTTGAATCAAGTTCTTTTCCATATACTGCCTCAATAAATTCGACATCCAAATATGGATAAGGACTTAATAATTCCTCCATATACACTTTTCTATCTTGATCTTTAACAAGATTAATCACATAAGTTTTAATTCTTTTCATTTTTTGTAGTATGCTTTAAAAGAATGCCCAGAAATTCGTTTTTCTTCGGGTGGTATCTGCATATAATCTCCATATAATTGTGTTAAACATTCATGATATCTCTTAGGAACATTAAAATAATGACCTTCAAATTCTAATTGAACTGTAGATGAAAAATATTCAGATGGAAATATATTATACTCACCAATACTTTCAACGAAAGTTCCCACATTCTTTGTCGCTTTTCTCTCATCTATTTTTGCTATCTTATCAGTTAATTTAGCTGTTCTCCGAAAACCCAATAAAGTTGCAATTATTCCAATAAAGCGAAATAAGATTGCTTTCTTCCTATGAGTCAAATTGAGCCAAGGTTTTACATTACATGATGCAATTCTTGCTATTATTATATATTTGGCTATAAAATGTAAGAAAGAATGCTTTTTTACAATATTATCCAAAGGAAAAATATCGACATAAACACCATAATCCTTAATAGGAATAAATCCGATTTCTTGAAGATGTGTATTTTTTGAAACTAACTTAGCAAACCCATAATAATAATCTAAATTATCCAAAGGAGATAAAATCTCAAACTCAGAGCTTCCTAATAATTTTTCTATAGCTACAAATATATCATAGTCCTTCCGTGGCATCCATATATCAATATCATCATCCCAAGGAATAAAACCTTTATGACGCACAGCCCCCAATAAAGTTCCATATCCTAAATAATATCTTAGATTATACTTTTTACATTGTAAATCAATATATTTTAAAATAGATAGTTCTATCTTCTTTATATCATCGCTAGTTATTTGTGTCTTATTCTCCGGTTCCATTACTGATATTGATTTCTTACATTTTTCATCTATTTAATTCAAAACCATTCAATCTCTGTAATATCACATTGTTATTCTCCGCTATTCTGACAGCAATCCGGATATAATCTCGCCCACTAAAAGCTAATTTCTCACCACAATCTTTTACCAGTATATTTTCCTCCAATAACCTTAAGGTTAACTCCTTTGAAGAAATACCAATAACCTCACACAGAAAGTAATTAGCCTGTGAAGGAATTACACGTAAAAATGAAATCTTTTGTAACTCCTGATAGAACCGTTCCCTCTCAGCTATAAATTCCTGGCACGCTTGCAGATAATCTTTTTCATACTTCCCAAATATCTGCATATAATATTCCGCAAAAGAATTAATATTCCAGATGGAAACATCCTTGCGGATAATCTGAATCAAGGACGTATCACTTGTTGCCAATACTCCTAAACGCAGCCCCGGAACACCATAGGACTTGGAAATGCTCTTCATTACAACCAGGTTAGGAAAACTCTCTAATATATTATCCAGTAATAATGTATTGGAAACCGATTCCACCGAGAAATCGACAAAGGACTCATCTACTATCAAGCGGATATTTCTGGTCTTCGCCCACTTCGCCAGACCTAACACATCTTCACGAGGAATAAAATTACCGGAAGGATTATCGGGATTGATCAACAAGAGTGAACTGACATCCTTATCCTCAAAATACTCTTCCAGATCTTTAGCTGTATAGCTGAAGTCTCTATTATCAGGAATATAAGAGACCAGAGCATTCTTATCCCTACGGTTAGGATATTCCTCAAAAGTAGGATAAATAACTCCCAGCTTTCCAGTGAGTTGTTCCATAAGACTTTTGATCAGTTCGGCCGCTCCGTTCCCCACACAAACATAATCCTGATGAATATTAAAGTATTTTCCCATTAACAAAGTATTTACTTTCATACCTGAAGGATACTCGCCCAGCAATGTATCAAAACTGGCACGAAGTTCATTTTTCATTCGTTCCGTAGGAAAATAAGGATTCACAAGATAACAAAAATCTAACAAGTGCGGGAAGCGCCAATAACCGCCATAACGCTGTTGATAGCGGAGCAGCTTCGTTTCACCATCCGCAAACAGAGTTTCCGCGATATCCAGATCCTGCACATCATCTATTTCATACCATTTCATATTATCCATTGGAAGCCCCTTCAGACCAGTCTTGTCCAGCATGGAAAGAACACGCAGAACAGACTCGTAATATTCATTCGTCCCCATTGCCTTACTGTAAGCCTCCAAAAAAGGAATATACTTGGATACGGAAAAGTCACGGCTGAATTTATAGATATTAGCCGTTTTATAATAGCGGGCTATATCATTATAACTGAATGCAGACTTGGGAACAAAACTGACAATATTGTTTTCGCTATCAAGAACAACCATTGTACCATCCATCCAACTTTCATATTTAGCTACCACAGCCAAATTAGGAGATGCGTCAGCCAAAACTTTATCAAACACGCCGTCTTCATAAATCATATCTGACTCTACCAGCAATGTGTCATCCTGGGACAGTTCCTCTTTTGCCAAGAACAGAGAATAGATATTATTTGTTTTATCATAAATGGGATTCTCAACATATTCCAAAGGGATATCCTGAAAAGAATCCCCCAGATATTCTTTCAGTTTCTTACCCTCATATCCGATCACAATAACAATGCGATACAGGGAACAAGGGGCCGAAACCAATTGCTGAAGCAAACGGTCAATCAGACGAACGCCATTCACCTTAACCATACATTTGGTATTGTCATGAGTCAGTTCCCCCAGTCTCCGACCCATACCGGCTGCCAAAATTATTACTTGCATATTTATTTAAATTGAGGAATTATATTTGTTTCGGCATATTCTTTGTCCATTTCATCATCTATCTCATACCACATTAACCCATCCACTTTCAAGACATGGACAGGACATACAGAACGGGACATTCGGAGCAACTCATACTCATAACCCAATTTAGGCTGGTCAGCTACGATGGAAGCATAATCGGCACACATCTTCCTGTAAAACGTATTGGAAAGCTTATGAATGCCTACCAGCTCACCTTTTACATCTATTTCATCACATTTCACGGAACAGTTGGAAAGACGATGATTCTCGTCATACTCCACATAATACTGGTCCTGAAACTTAGTAACCGGAGTGATAAGCATCACATCCTGATGCGGGCAATCCAATAGGGCAGTGATGGCCCGTCTTTCGAAGATAAGATCGGATTCAAGTAACAAAAAATCGTCAGTACCTATCAAAGGATGAGTATTATAAAGGGTATACATACTGTTAGTTTCCGCATAGCAGGGACTAAAACAATTTTCCACCTGGGGGTATTGTAGCTTCAGTGCCTCATAAACCTCTTTGTGATACCCTGTACCGATTACAATACGTTCTATTCCACAGGAGAGCAGAGTATCTATCGAGCGAATAATCATTGGAACATTCCCTATTTCAACAAAGCCTTTAGGAATCAATTCTGTATAATGACCAAAACGGGTACCCGTACCCGCGGCCATTATCATAGCTGTCTTTATCATTTTTCTGATAATATGGTGAGTGTATTAAGTTGACGACGAAAATATCGGTATACGATCATGATCGTAACCAAGGAAATAAAACCTGTTATAAAAGCGGTATTGGCAAGCATGGCTGTCCAGGATAATTCCAGATGAGCAAAATTTTTCGTCAGGAATACGACTGTCGTACCCAGATAGCCAAAAGAATCAGCCAGATACATCACGAAGACAGCTGTACTGACTACTTTTAGCGAAGCAATCAGACGCTCTATCAGGTAAGTAAAAGGAATATACCCCATATACATACCTAAACCTGAACCGATCATCCAAGTGATGGGAGACAGATAACTTTTAATAAATAAGAAAGTGGAAAAAATCATAATACAACTGCCGATGACCGAAATCGAATAAATCAGATTCAACGCCAGACGGTTGTTTCGAATGAAAACAATCAGGAACATCAGCAATAAGACAAGAAAGGCAATCGGAAGCTCCGTCTGGGTAAAAATAAAGGCACCTTCAATATGCATTTCATTCCAAATATCGGCAGCAAAAGAATCACGCAATTCACGGAACACCGTCAGAGAACCATAAAAGACGATCAACATACAGATTCCCCAGAAGAATTTATGAAGAAACTTTCGACGTTCATGCTGATCCATGGGAGCGCGTCTGGTACGCAGGCGGATATCAAGATCTGATGGTTCAGGTATCTGATTCAGCATATAAGCACAGACAAGCATTACCGGAAAACAGAAAGCACCGGTAGCTACAGGCATCCAATACTCGGTCACATGAAAGGTATCCATGATAAATTGCCCTAATGTCTTCACCAGGCCGGACGATACAATCAACGCCACACTAAGGCCTACATTCAGAACTTCGCTTATACGCCGCCCTTCTATATAACTGAAAACTACACCCCAGATCATACCTAAAGGAAGCCCACTAAGAAATATTGAAAAGATCTTCAATGAAACAGGTAAAACTGCGAAGCCTAAAAGAGCAATCTCTGAAAAACTCATCAAACCTATAGTATAGTAAATACGCTGCTGGGGTTTCATCGAAGAAAGAATGCGGATACCTATGAATTTCGACAACGCATAGCCTATGATTTCTGCTAAGACATAAAGAATCTTCACGTCAAAGCCCCATAAATATTCATCTGCATAAAGCCCCGCTGTAAAAGGTTTACGAAATGCATAGGCACAAGTATAAATCAGAAAGATAAAAATACTCGCATAAAAGGCCAGGAAAAATTGGGGAGAATGTTGTAAGTGACGTTTTAGCATAATTTACTCTGTTCTATCTCGCTATTCTTCACTTCATTTTTCAAACTATCCAGTAAACTTTTGCCAAAAAGTACCCACACAAGAGTGCCAAATACTGATAGAAATACAAATAGTAAAACATAAATTTTTAATCCCATACCAGAAGGTTTCAAAGGTACAACAGCAGGTTCAACTACAGCAAAAACTGGCTTTTCTTCCTGTACTTTAGCTCTGGATACCTGCAACTGATTAGCAACCTGACTATATATATGATAAGCCAAATTCATGTCGTTCTGGAATCTTTCCTGTTCAGTACGAACACTCTGTAGAATCAAATTGTCATGAGAATCAATGTAATCAGCATATTTTTTCTGAGTAGCATAATATTCCTGCTGACGTTCTTTAAATAACCGTTCCAAATACGCACAGTCTTCCTTTACTTTTGAAGTACGATACCCAATAATATATTCTTGCAATTTATGAACAACAGAATCTGCTACAACCGTAGCTATTATTGGATTCTGCAAAGTAACACTAATATTGGTTATAGCCGTTTTCTTATCAATAGCAGCCATAATATTCTTTTTTAGTACATCAATCTGCTCTTTCTCTTTCTTCGTCAAGGCAACTATCCCACCCTGTTGTCGTTTTTCAGTAGAAAGTTCTTCTTTGTCGGCTAATAAGTTTTTCGTTCCACGAATAACCATATTGGGTAGACCTATGATATAACTCCACCAAGGGGAGGATTCTGTCTTTAAATAATCAGATAAAGTTTTTGTCTCCCCTTTATCTACTATAACCTGCATATTCAATAACTCTAGTAAAAAAGGAGTAGATGATACAATATCAGATGATAAAGAAACATTTAATGCATCAACACTACTACCTATACCAGCACTCCCCCCCAAAAAAGAAGCAGCTAAACCAGTCAGTCCACTATTTCCTTTATCATTTCCCATTTCTGGAGAAAGTATTACATTGACCGTATATCTTTTAGGGATACTCAGCCCTACAATAATGCCAATTAACAAACCTATAATAGCTGCCTTATAAAGCTTTTTACGAATTGCTATAATCCTACGGAATATATCCAACAAATCAATCTCAATGTCTTCCGTTTTCCTTTCTAGTGATTGTTCTGACATAATTCTTATTTTTTTATCAAATTGGCAATAGAAGCAATCATCATTCCTAAAGAACTGAAGGAAGTAGCATAACCTAAAATATTAGCAATATTAGCCTTCTTCTTAGCTTTACTAGGTACAATAATCTCACAGCCAGGTTCGATCTGCTTTTTACCACTTCCTTTAACCTTCGTCACCTGACCATTCATGTAAACAATGAACTTCTTACTCTTCTTTG
>ENA-UOIY01000487-UOIY01000487.1-human-gut-metagenome-genome-assembly--contig:-P114-NODE-487-length-65145-cov-16.369196_pt1 | contig 65145 bp, 50 predicted proteins | sample MGYA00242335_ERZ723882 | MGnify/ENA metagenome assembly ERZ723882 | reverse complement strand
TTACATACCCACGACTCTTCAATTCCTGAATAAGCCGAGAATCTTCAAAATCCATAGTAGTAAGTTTAGTTCTACCTACTCTGATAGCCAAACTTTCATTCGGTTGCACAGAGCTGATCCACTTATACTTGGCGTTTCTTTTACCTTATGCCTCAACACAGAAGCAATTGTGGCAGAACATACTCCACACAATGCTCAGCTAACTCTTTATATGCTCCGTATAAATCCATTTAAGGATTCTTAGATTTTTATTCATTACTTAACTATTTTAATTGCTACTGTTGTTTCTTTACAAATGGCTACATCATTCTCTCGAATCTCCTGTAAACTTTTTACAGAAAATTCAAGAGCTTGATATTTATCTTGAGATACTCCCATATCTGCCAATGCAGCTTTCATAGCTGCTTTTATTGTGTCTTTCATAAGCTTAAAATTTACAAGGTTTGTCGAGAAAATCTCGAAGTAAGTATGCAATGATTATAAACGCTGCAATAGCTCCAAGGAGTGCTAATGTATCCATAGTTTAAAAGTATTTGGGAGAGGTTTCTCACGCCTCTCCCTATAACAACAAAACCCTTGACTCTGCATTTACACGGGCTTGTCACCGCTAAAGCTGCATTAAGGGGAGAGTTTTAACATAGCCAGCTTTACATCGCTCGTAGCAATATGTAGCAAAACTCTCCGTTAATCTTAAAATTTGTCCTAAATAATTCCCAATATGTATACGCTTTAATTGGGATCTCTGAACGGTAGATGCGATATTTACCGTAATAAGTAATTACATACGGTCAATCACATCTACCTTTCAGAGTGATGAGACTATTTCTCAACGGTCTCAGCGATTTCCGAGTACATCTCGGTGATATACCGTTCGAGCATCTTGTATGCTTCGTCGGTATCTTCGGCGTTCAGTGTCGAAGCCTTCGGTTCGAACTTGAAGACACGCTTCTTCTGCGACACGAACTTCATGTCATCCTCGGGATCGCGCATCCAGCGAGCGTTGTTCGCATCCCAGACGCGATCGTCGCATTCGGTTTCTTCGGTGATCTCCAGAACCTTCCCGCAGATGGCCTTCTTGAAGTCATCCGAACTCTTACGGAGAGAATCCGAAAGGATGCCAGGGAAGACCAGCTTGCGCTTGATGTCCAGCTTCACGAGCTGACCGACATACAGCTCGACAACTTCCGTCGGCTTGCCGTCGACGATACGAACTGCGGGGAAATGCTGACCTACTGAACGATACGTCTCGTTGCCCTTCTCGTCCTTGATGGTGTTGCCATCACGATCGAGTGCAGGAATCGACGAACCTACGACGAGGAGCATTTCAGGCTTCGGAATGAAGAAACGATCACCCAGCTGATTCTGGATGCGGAGCGTTGCGAACTCCTGATTGGCCATGATGCCATTGAAGTTCTCTTGCTTAATTTTAAGAACAGGTACTTTTGCCATTTTTATAATTAATTTAATGTTTACAACTTTAGGCAGGAAAAGGGCTTTGTTTTAAATGGACATACATGATATAAGGCTATGATGCCCAAAGACTTGTAGGAATATAACTCCATACCCTCATAAGAAAAAGAAAGGGCGTAATGCCCTTTCTTCGTTGTTGTGGGGTTAAAACTGAATGATTTGAGAGTTTGCACACTCGTTCAACGCTGCAATTTCTGCATTTGCGTAAAAATCCTCGAAAAGTTCGTCGATAATGTCTTTCATGGTTTTAAAGGTATTAAAAGGGAGTGATTTCTCACTCCCTCGATTGCTATTTGTTAAGTCTGTCGTTCTGCCGTTTCTGGTGTTCCTCGAAGAATTTGGCACACTCTTCAAGGGTAATTGTTTTCTTGTCGTAAGTGATTACGCCGTCTTTCAATTTATAGGTGTCCTTTGTTTCGTCTATTCCTAACGTCGTCCAATTGTACGTGTCGTCAGATGTAAACTTTTTGACTTTCATGGGATAGGTCGCACCCACAACAGCAACCGCACAAGTATTGCCGAGTTCCTGCAAAGCAGGCGTGCCAAAAGTACGGATGCGCTTTGTGATTGTGTGGCTGTCCTGCGGCGTGAATTTGTTGTTAATTAACGCCGTACTTTGCGCCATAAAATCGTTGACGGGGATAACGTAAGGACGCAAGCCTACTTCGTCGCAAAGAATGCAACGAATGCCGTTTGCGTACACTGCCGCGCCGTCCTCGTTTTTGTCGTAACCTGTAAGAATGCCGTTTGCGGCTTCGGTCGAAAGGAACAGAATTTTAGTGCCTTCGGTCGGTCTGTTCGACGTGAAGAAAATCGCCGTTTCGTCAATTTTGACGGATGAAATGATTTTTGCCATTGTTTTGAGAGTTTTGTTGTTATTGGGATTATTCCCAGATATTTGTATAAATATAACTCCATAAAATTAGTCTCAAAAAATTTTCAATTTTCCAAACAAAACGGGAGGGGGGCCAAAAAAGATAACTGTCCTCTCCCTCACAACACCTACACAATTTCTTGTATTTTCCCAAAACTATACACATAACTAAAGATGCAAGCAAATAAATACTTTCAAGTAAAAGAATTAGTATCATCTAAAATATATAATCAATATGGAGATGATGCTATAAAATTCCTAGATCCAAAAGCTCTTGAAGCATTGGAGAACGTTAGAGAAATTCTAAATACCCCTCTTATATGCAATAATTGAGCTGCTGGAGGATCTAGAAACTATAGTGGTTATAGAGAACCTGGATGTGGAGTAGGAACTCCTACAGGTTATCATTATAAAGGACAAGCTTTTGATTTAATATCAACTAAATTAACCGCTAAAGAGATGCGAGAAATTCTCGAAAATAATCAAGATAAACTTAAGTATCCTATACGTGTAGAAAAATGGGATAATCATGGAGAAATCACATGGCTACATATTGATATTTCTCCGAACACACATGGGAAAAAATTATACTTCTTTCATGCATAATCCACTCTTTTTATTAAGAATGGTTTTATTTTGTTTTATATAAAACAATGGCTATATTTGTAGCGATCAAATAATGTAATTATGAAAACATGGTATAGGAAAATTTCAAGAGAGCCAGATGAGCTTCAAGGTTATTTACCCAGATTCAACACTGAAGAAAGGGAAGAACCAAGGCCTCAAACTGTTGCCTCCCCTATAATTGATAGTATTGAAACTTCAGAAGAAAAACCTAGAGCCGAGAAAGAATCAAAACCTACATATACAATTAGTGCAAATACTACTTCATCTTCATTTAAAAGTAAGAATGAATTTAAGGCTACTATGTTACCTATTTATGAGAGAATCCTTTCTCAAATGGGTTTAAATACAGCCTATGCCAAAGCATTAGTTGCACAAGATGGACTTGAATCTGCCTGAGGAACTAAGCCTTCTGATAAATTCAATTTTGGAGGTATTAAAGGAAAGGGCTCTGTAAAAAGAACAAGAGAAGTTATTAATGGGAAAGATGTTTATATTAATGATAGTTTTAGAGATTTTGATTCTTTAGAAGACTATGCAAAATATAAAATTTCCCTACTTAATAATAATAGATATAAAGCTTTTACTGGAGATATATCTGGATTTGCAGATAGGGTTTTTAGAGGAGGGTATGCAACAGATCCAAAATATGCAGATACTTTAAAAAGAGTAATAGCATCTGCTAAACATGGAGGTATACTTAAATTTCAAGCAGGAGGAACTGGAGAAATTAGGCCAGATAATAGATCTTGACTTAGAAGAAAGTGAGATACTGCATATAATTCAAGTAGTTGGGCTATAACTCCCTATGATTACTCAGCAACAGGAGATAAAGATTCGGCCAGACTACCTGGAGCAGTAGGTACATCTGAAGTTGCTAAAAATACAGTAAAAGCTGCAGAAGAAGGTGTTAACTTAATTTATAAACATTATGGAAATGATTTATCTAAATATTTTCATGGCGCTTTAAAATGGTTAAGAAATGCTCGTAAAGGAAGTATTCCCGCAGCTGAAAGATTAGAGGTTCCTAAACAAATTTCTAAAGTTAGATTAGGAAATCCAAAACATGACTATGAGATGCAAAGACTGGAGAAATAAGTCAAACTGCACAAAATCCTTTACGTTCAGGAGAGAAGGCTGCACTTCAAGAATTAGTTGGAACTAAAGATGATTTTGGATTAAGAGGATTATCTTATACTGTTCCCAAAGAAATTCTTAGACTCAGGAAAATAGTGCTAAAGATATCTATTCCAAAATTATGAGTTACAAAGCAGAAGCTGGAATTAGATCCTCTTTTACAGAATTAACTGAAGCTAGAAAAATCTTTGATATAGCTAATATGTTTTATCCAACTACAAGCTCTAATGCTTTACAAACTAAAGAAACCTTCTGGAAAGAGAATAAGGATATCATTTTGAAACTATTCCCTACGGCAGGTGTTCTTGGAAATGAGGTAGTATCAGAACGTAATGGAGGAATTATTAAAGCTCAAGATGGAGCAGATACTCGAAAATGAGTTGATAATTGGCTTTCACAGAGGAAGGATAAACTTAAAAATAATTCTATTTATTCAGGATGATTGGCAATACCTGGATTAATAGAAAATCCTTATTTTAGACAATCTGCATCTATGAGTAAATACTCTTTTAAAAGAGGAAAACTCCCAGGCAAAATTACAGGACTGACTAATCATAAAGAGAAAACTATAACCGATAGTAAGAGTACATGAATGAACTCATCTTATGAACAGATTGCCAAAGTTAAAGAAATTATTGATAGATGAGGATTAAAACCAGGAATAATGTATGATGATTATTTGGATAAGCCTTCAGAAATTTATTCCAGATTAATGGAATTAAGATTTAATAATAACTTAGATCCAAATCATGAATATACGGTACAATAAGAACCATACAGGTGATTATTTAATTAGAACAGAGAATCAGTTCTATAAAAGTAATATAAACAATCCAACTATGAACCCATAGATATGAATCTTTACAAAGGGCCTGAAGAACTTTTCGAAAGGCTTGATGATTCTACTATACAGAGATTACTAAATGATGTAGCATGAGTTCCTAAAAAGAACTCTATGTTACATACCTAGTTAGATTAAAGGATCTGCAAGTTCACAAACAGTGCCAGGAAGTACAAAATATTTGACTATAAGAGAAATCCAGGATTCATATGGTTTCCACTTCCTCGTGTTACATTAACTAAATGATCATAAAAATATTTAAATTTATGAAATGATATATTAAACTGTTAAGATGGATCTGGGAGTTCCCTCAGTGTCTCCTAGGTCTCATCTTAACCAAACTTTATAATGTAGAGTATAAAGAAACATATAAAGAAATTCCAATTTATGTAGGAGACTTTCCTGGAGGTATTTCATTAGGATTATATATCTTAATGGGAGAATCAAGTTGGAAATACAATAGATCTTTTATTAAAGATCATGAATGAGGACATACAAGACAAAGTATTAGATGGGGATGGCTTTATCTGCCTGGCCCTGGTTTATGTAGTATTTGTTGAGTAGGTCTTAGAAGAATTAGTGAAAAATTAAGAAGAAAAAGTTATTATTCAGTTTGGCCAGAAAACCAGGCTGATAAATTCGGGGGAGTACCCAAAAGATAATGTCTTTTATTGTATATAAACACACTAGTCCATCTAATAAAGTTTATATTGGAATAACAAAACTCAATCTAATAAAGCGTTGGCAAGGCTACATTAATAATACATAAGAGCAATTTTAAAATATGGATGAAATAATTTCCAACATGAAATTTTATATTCAGAACTATCAGAAAAAGAAGCAAAACAAATTGAGATATGTTTAATTGCTTATTATAACAGTACTGATCATTATAATAAAACTAAAGGTGGAGATTAATTTCGAAGTATTTAGTGTAGAACTTAAAACAAAAGGAACCCAATTGGGTTCCTTTTTACTTTATACTATAACTTTATTATATCTTCTAAAATAATTTGACTATAAAATTGTGATGCAGTGCTAAGAAGTATATTTCATTTATTGTTATAATAATCTACACGTATTTGACACATTAATTTTCCACTACTACTTGATATTCTTACGAGTTCATTTTGATTACTACTTGCTGATAATAGTTTAACAATAGATTACCACTTGGGATAGAAGCAACAAATCTAAAATAAAATCTATAACGTTCTCCTTTAATTAAATCAACTCCAGTTAGTTCGTTGTATCCTGCAGTTGTAGTTGGTATATGTAGAGGGCCCTTAAAAATTAAGTTAGAAACATAATTAATTATTATTTGAATATTACTAACTGGCCCTGTATAAATACATTGAAATTGAACAACTCCTTCAGAAACTTTATCGCAAGGACTGTCTCCAACATTCTACATCCATTTTATATCTATAATTGTGGTCGTTTGGCTATTAATTGTAACTATAAAACCTCAAGCTTCCTCTGTAAGTATATCTTTAGAAACTTTTACATCAAATACTTCTAGAGTAGGTATACGTTTTTGACATATCAAAGTTATAAAACTGTATAGAAGCACTTTCAATTGTTTGTTGGTCCTTACATTAACCCCCAATAATATTTTGGCTTATAAATTGTTTAATCATTATTCTTTATAATATTTTGCACTAATTAAAAAACATATTAGGCTTATTAAGACATATAATGGAGTTCCTGTAGATAATGTGCTAAGGAAAAATAATCCCATAAATAACAAACCTAATACGTATCATATCTTATATGTTTTCATTTATTTATTTATATTTTTATGTCAGATTCCTGTAATACTATCTATTCCTAATAAAGATGTGCTGCATATGAATAATAATTCTACAACTTCTGGAGCTGGAATTACCATGATGGTACAATAAACACATATAAATAGGCAAACTAGTCATCCACATACTCTTTTACTACTTAACCCTGAATGAGCAGTAAACATCTTTAGGAAGAACTCTTTCATTACTATTTGTTTTTATTTCTTATGCCATTTTTTGGCCTGTATAGCAAAATTAGCTCTTTTCTTTTGCAATGTTGTAGCGTTCGGATCATTCATTACTTTATGAGCATGCTCTTGAACACCTTCTCCTGCCCGTTTTGCACTAGCACTAAATTTTCCTCTATTTTCTTTTTTGATGTGGATCTTAGCTCCTTTCTTCATCATTAATACATACTCATCCTTACTTTCCTTAAGGCTTAGAGTATTTTCGTTATTGAATTTAGAGTATCTCTCGTAGATACTATCTAAAATCTCGTTGTTATACTTACTCATTTTATTCTAAATATATTTATAGTTAAATAGATATCTTTGTTTTGCTTTTACAAAAATAATAATTATATTTGCAACGAACAAATAGTTTCACATAAAACATATTATTCAATAAATTATGGAAAATTTCCTTCAATGGATTGAGAAAATTCTGGAGTTTTTGAAGAACTATGGGTTTTTAAATATTATTAAGTCATGTATTTTAATAATTTTATTTGCATTTACTGTGAACATTGCCTTTAATCCAAAAGAAACTATTAAAACCATTATTGAATGGATTCATGTAATTGAGAAGGAAAAGCATGCTGCAAGCGAAGAAATTCGCAGGCATGTTAATCCTGTTATTAATGAATTATTAGATAATTCTATACGGGATATAGGATGTGATAGGGCTTTTATTATGGAAGGGCACAATGGAAAAGCAAATGGTAGCGGATTAGGTTTTTATTACGTAGATATGACTTATGAAAGATGTAGAAAAACCTCATTAGATCAAGCAGTATATTGGCAATACAAAGATATGCCAACCAGTATTTTCCCTTTCTTCAATTATTTGAACAAATGCAGATATTTTTATGGGGGTTCAGATGAATTATCTCAAATAGATTCTAAGTTAGCTCAAATGATTAATGTCAACGGCACACATTTCTTAGTAGCTGTTGAAATTCCAGGAAAAAATTCTGCTAATCAATTTATGGGAATACTTGGTTATTCTTTTGAAAATTCCCCCAAACTTACTCAAGAACAAATAAGAGATTATATGCTTGAGGTGAGAAGAAGGGTTCAAATACTATTATCGTTAACTTCTTTGAAAGAAGTTGACATCAATCAATTTCGAGAAGCAATATGCCTAAATTAAAAAATGTTAAGGAAAAATATGTAAATGGCCTTAAAGTAGACAAAGAGACAAAGGATGTAGTATACTCTGATGAAGCTCATGTATATATAGACAAAACAGATCAACAAAAATATGTTTCTGTTACTACTTTAATTGGCAAATATGAGAATCCTTTTGATGTATTTTTTTGGTCTTCCTATAAAACTTGCGAGAAGTTAATGTCGGAAGAAACTTTTCATGTACTTAAAGAAACTTTATTAGCTACAAAGAGGTGGACAGATGATATGATTGAAAAACTTCATCTTGATCCGATTATCTTTGATAAGACAAGAAAAGAAATACAAAAAGGATATGATGATGAGAGAAATAAATCTTGTGAAAGAGGTACAAAAATACACTCTAATTTTGAAGAGATGTATTATACTTCAGAGAAGCAAGATTTAAAAAAGTTTGGTTTAGGAGGAGTTTTTACTTGTAAAAAAGGATATTACGAACTTGATTTAGAAAAAGGAGTATACCCAGAATTTTTAGTTAGCTTAAAATCTTCCGATGGAATATTACGAGTTGCTGGACAAATAGATTTACTAATTAAAGATGGAAATGATATAATAATTGCAGACTATAAAACCAATAAGGAGATTAAGAAACATTCTTACTTTGATAAGAATAAGTTTAGTAGAATAATGATGAAGTACCCTTTAAATAATATAGAGGATTGTAATTTTTATCATTATTCGCTGCAATTATCAACATATGCATATTTACTTCAGCAAATTAAGCCAGAATTAAATATTAAAAAATTAATGCTAATACACATTGATCACGATGATAAAATTACAGAATATACTGTAGATTATCTTAAAAATGATGTAGAAAGAATGTTAAAGCATTATAAAAAGCTTTTAAAACAGACGACTGTACTTGATAGAGATCGTCCTATTGTATTTTAAATATGGGAAGTATATTTGATATTATAGATGGACATGTAAATGAGATGTTTAATGCTAATGAGGGGCTATATGAGGAAAGAATGAAAATATGCAAAGAATGTCCATTATATAAAGAAACCCCTGTTGGCCCAATATGTAACCCTAAGCTTTATATAAATAAAGAAGGGAAAACATCAGCATATAAAAAAGATGGTTATGTCCGTGGCTGTTCCTGCAGATTATCTGCTAAGACTAGATTAATTCACGGTAAATGTATTATAGGAAAATGGTAAAAATTATGAGTAATTTAATTTTAAATGGAAATGATGCCACTGGTATGAGTGGCTATGGCGCACAATTAAGTAAAAATCTTTCTGGAATTAGTTCTGCTGATATTAAAGAACAAATTGAGATGGAGAAATTAGCTGCAGCTTCTGCAGAATTAGAAGCAAATAAAGGATGGAAGTCTGCAGAAAATAAGAAAGTTCAAGCAACAGGATTTACAGTTATTTTTACAAAGTATAATAAAAACCCTTATCGTAAATATAAGTCTGGAGCAGGCCTAATTATGGATGTAGATTCATTCCATTTAAATGAAGCTGGAGAAATGGAGCAAGATGAGATGGGAGTTATTTGCTGCCATGTTGTATCAGTTGGCCCAGAATGTAAATATGTCAAAGAAGGTGATGATATTTATATAAGAAATGTTGGAACAGCTCCAGTTCCTTTTGATTATAGGGGATATTGGGCAATTAGTGAACAAAATGTAATATGTAGAATTGTAAGCAATGATTAGTGAAATTGAAAAAATATTTTACAATCCTGGAGACTTAGTTAGAGTTAGACATCGTAAACTAAGTAATATTCCAGTGATGTATGTTGTGGAAAAAGTGACAAGGTCATATAAACATAACGATGAGACAGTGAATTCCTTTAAGGGAATTAAATGCAGATGGTTTAATGTAAATGGTGATCTTTGTGAGGAAATTTTTTCTTCTAAAGATCTTGAAAGGGTAAAATAATGAAAGTATATTTTAATAGACTAGGAAATATAGACCATGTAGATTGCACCTCTGCTGAATTTATTGAACTGCAGGATGGAAATAATCTTTTGACATGGGTTGATTTAGCGGATATTCCTGAATGTTTAGGAGAAACTATAGAAGAACGTATTAAGCTATGGGTAGAACTAAAAAAGAAAGGAATTATTATAGAAAATACTAAGAAACATCATGGACGAAACTCAATTAATGGAATTCATAAAATGAATTCCAACACGTGTAAAGGAATTGCAAAATAAATCTCCAGAAGAGATAGCAATGACTTTAAATAAGCTTTCTAAAACTCCAGAAGGACAAAAGCAACTAGAAACACTTATTCAGGAATTTAAATCTGAAAATGCTGCAATTCAACCAGAGGAAACTGGAATGTTTAAGAAGGGAGGAAAGCTTAACTACTTAGTTACTAAGTTTAAAAATGGAGGAAAGAAAACTATAAATACCCCTAAAGGTCCAATTCATAGTGATGGAGAAGGAGGATACAAAGACATTGATGGACGAGATGCTGGATATAGAGAAGGTTATTTTAAAGAGAGGGCTGCTCAAAGAGCCTCTGATAGATTAGCTGAACAAGAATTCAGATCTGATTCAACATATCATGCTTTACCTGGAGGTCCTATCTATACAAGAAGTACATTTTATCCTTTCTCTACAGATACTTTAGTATCTAAAAATGGGAAATTTTACAGTAATTCTTTAGGAAGATCTATTAGAAAGTTTGTTACAGGAACTTCTCCATTTGATCAGATTAATAGAGCTATTGATAGTATAGCTGGATACAGTACCCCAAGATATAATAATGGTGGTGAGGTTCAAGAGAAAAAACCTTTAAAATGAGAGGAACTAAGAAAAGCTACTATTATAGATAAATTCAAGAAAGTGAAATAATGGTTGATTTTTTCCTTTATGATAACTCTACAGGAGCAATTACTCTAAATGAGTATGAGATACTGTTAGTTAAGGAATTTGCAACACTCTATGATACCAGTAGGAATAAATGTAAAAAAGATCCTACTGGTATTAATAGATTGAGGGCATGGAGAGAATTTAAATATATATTCTTAATGTTGGATTTTAAATCTCCCTATTTAGAGTATATAGAACAAGAAAGACATGAGCAAGCTATGAAGGATAGTGAACTAACTGACAAAGAGTGGGAAGATCCTGATTTTAGAGCAGCATGTCGGAAATATATGGAGATTAAAGACTCATCCAGAATTCTTAGTTTGATTAAAACCGCATTTAGGACATTAGAAAAAATGCGAGTATTTTTAGACAATATTGAATTCACTGATGTGGATGGAAATGGAAAATACTTAAATGATCCTAAAAAGGTTCTTGAAAGTATTGGACAGATTAAAAAGATGAATGATTATTTACGTGAATTGGAGAATGATTACAAGAAAGATCAGGAATCTACAAATACTCGTTATAGAGGAGATGTAGAGATCGGACTTGACGATTAAATCCTTAATAAATAAAGTATGGCTGAACTAAGATCAAAGAAAAAGAAAGACGAATTACGTAAGAGAGTTGATAGACTTCCAACCTTCACAGAAAAAACTGAGGAAGAGTTAAGGAAGGAGTTGCTTGCTTCAACTATAGATGAAGAAACTGAAGAGTCCCCATATTATTATGAAGATAAAGTAGAAGTACATAAGAAAAGGACTGAAGGGTTATGAGATGTAATATTAGAAGATGAGATTCATTATTTTGATCCAGAATTGTCTTATGAAATAACAGGGTATAGACCTATTAATGAGACTGAAGGATTAGATTTTGACCCCACTCCTTTTATAGAAGTTGGGCAAGTATATCAGAGAACTGGAAGATATACTGCACATAAAAAAGGAGGTAAGCCTTATGTGGACTTTTGAAGAGAACAGATAAGGCGTTGTGTTGAAGGTTATACAGTAGGGAAATATAGGGTTACAGGAGATCATTATTTCTTCTTAAACTTCTATAGAATGGGTATTATTAACGATAAAAAGAAAGCTGGAGCTGGTTCAGAAGAGTCTTTCCCCTTCTTTACATCTAAACAATACGAATTCTTTCATTATGTAGAACTTTGTGAGTATTTAAAAAAGGACGTAGTTGCTCTTAAAGCTCGTGCAGTTGGCTTCTCAGAAATTGGAGCATGTTTGGGAGTACGGCCCTTTATTACCACAAGAAACTTTAGAACAGTATATACAGCATCTTTAGAGAGTTATGTGGATGATGTACTTACTAAATGTTGGTATCAGTTAAACTGGTTAAGCAACAACACTGACGGAGGTATGAAGCGTGTACGTCAGAAAATTGATAATATTAAACAAAAGCGTGCATCAAAGCTTGATAAAGAGGGTGTTGAATCTGGTCGTATGGCTGAGATTGAGGGCATTCCTGCAGATAATCCTCGTAAGGTTCGTGGTGCTCGTTGTGATAGACTGATGTTTGAAGAGTTTGGTTCTAATCCAGTATCTAGAACATCTTGAACACAGGGAACTGCCCTTGTTGAAATTGGTGGTGTACGTAGAGGCATTAAGATTGGTTGGGGAACTGGTGGTGACCAAGGCCCTTCATTAACAGGATTATCTGAGATATTTAGTGATCCTAAAGCTAATAATGTCTTACCTTATAAGAACTTCTACTCCTCAGATGGAACTGTTCAATATACAGGATTTTTTATTCCTGCCTATACATTTATGTTGGGATCTGAGTATACAGATCATAGAGGAGTTACAAATATAGAAAAAGCAAAGAAATATTATGAAGAGCAAAGAGCTGCTAAAAGTGGAAAGAGCCTTCTTGAATATTGTTCAGAGTATTGTTTTACCCCAGCAGAAGCTTTATTAAGGCAGGGTGATAATATCTTTGATGCTATTGCTATTTCAGATAGAATTACTCAAATTAGAATACATAAAATGGGAGTTAAACCCAGACGTGTAGCACTTCTTTGGGATAAGAGTGAAGGGGATGAAACTTTAAATAAAGTAAAGGTCTATGATAAAGTGGATAGTAATATTCTTATTTATGAAGAACCAATGCTTGATGATAAAGATCCTTATAAAAATTTATATGTAGCTGGCATTGACTCTATTGACCAAGGTACAGAAGACTCTGCAACTCAAAAAGATGTATCAGACTTTTGTATTGTAATAAAACGTAGAGCTTATGGTTTAAAAGAACCGAAATATGTAGCTGTGTATAAAGAAAGGCCAAGAGATATTAGATTTGCGTATGATAATGCAATGAAGTTATTAGCTTGATATAATTGTAAAGCATTACTTGAGCACAGTAAAATCAGTATATTGATCTATTTCAAAAGTAAGAAAAAAGATAATCTTTTTATGAAGCGTCCAAAATCTAGTCTAAGTGATATTAAGAGAGGTAATTCACAAATGATTGGAGTCCCTGCTACAGAAACTATTATCAAGCATGGATTGGAACTTATTAATACTTATGTAAACGATTATTGTTATACAATAGATTCTGATATGATTCTGGAACAACTATTAAACTATTCTTATGAAAATAAGAGAAAATATGATATTGTTGCAGCTATGGGTATGGCAGAAATTGCTGATGAGGAACTAATGGGCTTTAATCCAAAGCCTGCACATAGTGTAGAAAAAGAATGGAAAGATTTTGGATGATTTATTAACTCAAAAGGTTATAAACAATTTGGAGTTATTGGTGATGAATAATTTAGAAGATAAAATACGAAATGTGATAAGGGAAGCTTTATGCTCTGAATATATTGGTAATTTAGATATATTGCATGATGAGGATTCTTATACTTTAAAGCTGGATTTAAATCAACATGAAGCTCCAATGTATTTTTCTTATCAAGGAAGTGAAGATGGTTTTCTTGATTACTTACTAAGAGATTTAAGACAACGACAAATCGATCGTGCTAAGTATTACAAAGGAATGATAGTAGATACTGGTAACGATGATACTTATTATATTGTACTAGAATGAACAAGACAGAAATCCAATTAATAGATGATGCTATTAATGAATTAGTATATGAAAAAGTTAGGTTAAGAAAGGCCTATCAGTACTATCATTGTCATCGAGATGCTGATCAATTTAAAAGTCTTGAATTTAATTATGGAGTAGGTACTCCAACAGCAGTAAATTTCACTCCACTAATTAAAAAACATATTGATGTTTTAGTTGGAAAGTATCTTGAGTTAGAACCAGATTTAAAAATTTCCTGTAAGGACTCGTTAACAGTAACAAATATAATGCGAGAAAAACAATTAAAGATTGATCAAGCATTATATGAAAAGTTACATCAATATTTACAAAATAATATAATTTCTTTATTATTAGACAATAAGGAGGTTGTTAATGATCCTTTTATAGAAAAGGAACTAAAAACTATTCAGGATAATTTAGATAGAACATTTATTTCAGACTATGAAATAGCTGCTCAAAATATATTGCGCTATTTAAAGCAATCAAGGAATATTGATATGAAAAATAAGATGAGACTCTTATTTACAGATCTGCTTATTAGTGGAACTTGTTATTACAGAACAAGACCTACTGAAAGTGGAGAAAATATTAATTTTGAAGCTTTAAATACTTTAAATACATTTATAGAAAGAAATCCAAATTCTCCTTATCTTGCAGATTCTAGACGAGTAGTTATTCGTAAGATGATGACAAGAGAAATGATTTTGAATGAATATCGTAGTGAATTAACTACTGAGGCGGTTGCTAAACTAAAAGAGGCTCCAAAAATGGGGGATGTTAGAACTACAACCTATTTGGTAAGAACTTCTGCTATTCCTCCTGATGGATTACCTAGACCTGATTTAACTCCAGGTATTTTAGGAGGATTGGAAGCTTATCCTGCAATACCAGGTGATGAAGCTCTCTTATCAAATTATAATCCTCATTTAATTACTGTTTATGAAGTAGAATGGCTTGAGGTTGATGAAAAGACAGGATATTTAACAAGACATGAAGGAGTTAAAATTGGAAACGAAATCTATATTACTAGAGGAGAGGTAGAAAATGTAATAAGATCTACCGATTATCCAAGTAAATGTAGATTATCTGTAAATGGAATGTTTTTCTTAGATCATAATGGTGATCCTTTTAGTTTAGTACTAAACACCATGAATCTTCAAGATAAATATGACCTGTTACTTTTTTATAGAGATAACTTAATTGCATCTTCTGGTACAGTAGGAGACTGGTTAGATTTAGCTAATCTGCCAACTGTTCTTGGTGTAGATATGCCAGAGAGAGTTCAAAAATGGTTGGCCTATAAGAAAACTGGTGTTGGAATTCTTGATTCATCTCAAGAAGGACAACCATTAAATACAATATTCAATGGATTTGATGATACTGTCAAAGTACAAAGTATCCAAGCTATACAATTAGCTATTCAATCGATTGAGCAGCAAGCTTCCTCCATTACAGGAGTACTTCCAGAAATGCTTGCACAATATGAACAACGTGATGCTGTTAGTAATGTTAAGTTGGGAGTTACTACTTCAGGACTTCTTACTAAACAATATTTTGACTGCATGGATACAATTTATAAAGAGGTTAATTATGATTTACTTAATCTCACTAAATTAGTATATCCAGATGGTCTTCAAGGTGTTATTATTTTGGGAGATAGATATTCTCAAATATTTTCAGCACTTCCTGAGCATTATACAGTAACAGATTTTGATGTTCATATTGAGGATAGTACAGCAACATTTAAGGACAGAGAAACTATAAAAGCATTAAGTACAGAATTAGTTAAAGCTGGTTATTCTGACCCTGAAATGATTGTTAATATTGTAGCTGCCAAAAATATGACTGAACTTAAACGTTATGTTGAGCAGTCAATGAAGATGAAGAAAGAAGAAGAATCTATTGTTCAGCAACTTCAACAGCAGTTACAACAAACAGAACAACAAGCACAAGAGCTATTGAAACAAAATAAAGAACTGCAGTCTCAGTTATCTCAATTACAAAATCAAGCTAGTCAAATGGAACAAGCTAAGATTGAAATTGAACAACAGAGAGTTGCCCTTGACCATGAGAAGATTAAGAATGATAAAGATTTTCAGGATCAATCTATTGAGGTTAAAAAACAACAATTGCAAGCTCAAGTTGCACAAATATTCGACAATAATCCTTATAATGATAAAATAAAACAAGTTGAATAATGGATAAACGCTTAATTATTCAGACGATTGTCAGACCTGATTGTAAGTTAATTGCAATTGATAACAGTGATTATTATAGCTTAGGAGATGACATGATAAACTTTATCATGTTAGACTTCCTAAGTTATAATGAAACTGGAGTTCCCATTGATAGGACAATCAGGGTGAGAAGAGAGGTAGTTAAGAGAGGTCAATTACTTTCAAGATTTTCTTCAGAATTTATTCTTGACAAAGATGGCACGTATTGTTATTATAAATTAGTCATTCCTATTTTAGAAAGGTTTAAAGTTGGAGATGATACTTATAATAATCTTAGCGATGAGTTATTTTTTGATGGAAAGACCTTGTATAAATGCAATCTCGAAGATGATGATGAGCATTCCTACGAGGAAGTGATAAAAAATAGTACTGTACTTGACAATTATATAGATGCATATAAAATTGTCCAAAATAATAGCGCATCACAAACTTTCTATTGCCCTGTAAAAAAGGTATTCAGTGTTTGTAAATTGCAAAAATGTTTAGTATATTTACAGCGGCAATTATTACTTATTAACTGCAAACATTGCAGTTATGATAAATGCGACACAGACAATACTCTGAGAAATAGAAGGGACTTTCTTTTAAGTGCAATGTACGTTTTTGACTATTTAAAGGATATAGGAAACCTTACTGAAGCTCAGAGAGTGTTAGATAATATGTCTTCTTGCGATTCATTATGTGGAGATTTATTAAATAATTCTAATAACGATTGCGGCTGTGGAAATTCTATATAATACACTATATAGGTTATTCTCAAATGAATTATTAAATCTAAATATTGGCTATGAGTTTAATGCTAGAACATTATCAGCAATGAATGAATTAGTTAATGCTATTGACTATATTGAGAATGGGAACCCTTCTAGTGATGAAATAATTAAAATAATGCAATACTATGAAGAAGTATAACATAGATCCTTTTATGGAGAAAGCGCTTTCAGATGAATACTATAAATTAAGAAGCTCTCGTGATTTTTATACTGGAACATCTTTTAAGATGTCCACATGAGATCTTAATACACGATATTTCAATGATGAAAATATCATTGATTTTGTATCATATGAAGGATGCTTATTGTATTCTTAATCCTAGCTTATACCAACTGGATGCTAATAAAGAAAGTACTTCCATAACTCAAAAAACTGCTACAGTATAATAAAATATGAAAAAAATTAATATACAACCAGATATTGACCTTCAGAATTCAAGAGAATACTATGGAGTATCTAATTCAAGGGACTTCTATAAAGGAAAATCTTTTAACTTTGCCCAAGGATGGGCACCAGGAATTAACTATTATAATGATGGTTATATTCAAGATTTTGTAGCTTATAGAGGAACTTTATTAGCTTGTCATAAAAGTCACTTATCAAGTAGTCTATCTGAGCCAAAATTACTTTATAACGATCCTAAGGATTCTACTAAGCCAACTGGTGTAGACTCACCCTTTTGGGAATTTGTATTTTCAGGTGCTACGGGTGCAACTGGTGAAAATGGCCAGGTGTACGTACCTGAGTACAATGAGTCTACTGGATTTATTACCTGGGTTTTAGAAGAAAACCCTTCTGAAATCATTTCTCCTATGTATGTAAAAGGCGAGAAGGGAGAAAAAGGTGATAAAGGCGATACAGGAAGTAAAGGCGACAAGGGTGACAAAGGAGACCAAGGTATCCGTGGACTTAAAGGAGATCAGGGAGAGAAAGGTGACAAGGGAGAAAAAGGTGATAGAGGAGTTCAGGGAATTCAAGGAGAAAAAGGAAATAAAGGTGATAAAGGTGATAAGGGAGATCGAGGTGATAGAGGTCCTGCTGGGACTGCAGCAACTATCAGAGTAGATTCTGTTATTACTGGAGATCCTGGTTCACAAGCTTCTATTGTAAATGTTGGAACCGCTTCTGAAGCTGCTTTCAGATTTACTATTCCTAGAGGTCAACAAGGAGTTCAGGGCATTAAAGGTGACAAAGGTGACAAAGGTGACACTGGAGAACAAGGTCCTAAAGGTAAACAATTAAAATTGTATCGTGATTTTACAGATGATACAATTAAATGAGGGTATGATGGAGAACTACCTAGTCAATGGACAGTTCTTTGTTATATGGACTATCTACGAGGAGTCAGTATTGATGATGTAGATATTACCGATGATGCTCATCTTAAGGTAACGCTTTCATCTGGGCATTATACATGAACACCAGATGAAAATGGAAATCCAATTAAAGATGAGAACGGAAATATCATATATGATCGCTGAATCCCATCAACTATAATTACTAAAGGCAAAGCAACCACTACTCTTACCGCTGGTAAGGTAGAAATGCTACAACCAGGGGAAGATCCTAAAATTGAAAATGTAGGTACAATTAAAGATCCTATTTGGGATTTTTATATACCTAGAGGATTTACTGGAGAACATGCTGTGCATGTTGGTCCAGAAGATCCTGTCACTTTTAGAAATTCTCATTCAGATGATGCAGACATTCAAGAAGCCTACAAGAATGCTGAACAAATGATTTGGGTTGATACCAAAAATAAAGCTGATTTCGACCATTTAAATGCTGTATATCATGCATATAAAGAAGCTGGAGGAACTGCTTTAGATCAATCTAAATTTGCCGAAGCTTTTGCTAATTTAACTAGATTCTCAATTGAAATTGTTGATAATCTTGAAGCTCTTGGGGAACCTACAAAAGAAAAGCAAAATATCATTTGGCTAGTACCTGCTTCTCAGACTGGAGTTAATGACTTGTATGAAGAGTATATAGTTGTTAAAAGAGAGGATACTATGTTCTGGGAAAAATGAGGAAGTGGAACTATAACTGTAGATTTATCTAATTATTATACAAAAGCTGAGGTAGATACTATAAAACAGGATTTAGAAGGGCTTATGGTGTGAAATGATGTTATTAATTAAATTTTAAGCAATGGCAAACAAGGTTATAAAATTTTATAGAGGTCTTAGTGCCGCTTATAATCCGACAACACATACTGATGGAATTTTCTTTACAACAGATACGCATAAAATTATCATGAATAATATCACCTATGGCGGAGATTCTGATAAGAAAGTTTCTGACGTGCAGCTAAATTCGACTGCTAACGGAATTATAATTACATATACAGACGATACAACTGCAACATTAGATTTTGGGGATGCTATTTCAATTACTGAGAATACCATTGATGTAAAGATTGATCCAGCCTCGGATGCTGCTCTTTCTAAATCTGCAAACGGACTCAAGGTCGACTTGAGTGGAGTTAAAGGTACTACAGTAAAGGTTGGCACTGCAATTACAGGTGGTGTTGAAATTGGAGCAGATCAGACTATTGTTGCAGGTATGCAAGCGTTGAGCGACAGTATTCAAACTGCTGTAACTGGCGGTATTACTTCTTTAACTAGTCCAGACGAAACGATTACAATTACAAGAACTGGTACGTCACGTGGTTTAGTAGTTAATGTTGCAAGCTTAGTTTCTACTGGTTCTTCAATTCAAGTTGTAGGTGGCAAACTTGATATGTGTTGGGTGAAAGCCGAGTAATTAATTTTCTTCCCTCTGGGGGGTTAACCAAAAAATATTTTATAAATAAATGGCAACAAGTTTAAGTTTTCAAAAAATTGCTACAGTTCCTGCTTCAGGTCTTGTAGTTGGTAGAATTTATTTTGAAACATCAACTGGAATGATTAAAGTAGCTACAAGTGCTACTGCAGTTAATAAATTTGGAGATGGTGTTAAGTCTGCAAGCTGAGATGAAAGTACTAAAACTTTAACCATCGTAAACGAAAGTGGAGAAGATATAACATTAAATCTATCAGATGTAGCGTCTGCATCATCAGTAACTACTGCGTTAGCTAAGAAACTAAATATTGGCGTATCTAGTGATGCTTCGACTGTACAGAGTTATTATGGTTTAAAGAAATATACAGATGAAGCAAAAGCAACTGCAATTAGTTCGGCTAATTTGTATACTGATGAGAAAATTGCAAAAATCCCTGAAGCAATTCTCTATAAGGCAGATGGTACTACTATTACGCAATCAGGAACTGATAATGAGGTTACATTCGCAGTTGGTACTATTGCTCAATCAAAAGTGGAAAATCTTACTAGTGATTTAGCAGCTAAAGCTTCTAATTCCGAATTACAAACTGTTAAAGGTATTGCAAAAGCTGCAGCTCCTCAGGCTACTACTTATACAAAGATTGAAGTAGATAATGCAATTAATGCAAAAGTAGCTTCTACTTTCCGTTATATGGGCAGTTGTACATATGCAGAATTGCCAGAAGATGCAGTAAAAGGTGATGTATGGAATGTTACTGATGCATATGGTAATGTACCCGCTGGTACTAATTATGCTTATGATGGCGAAGCTTGGGATGCTCTTGCTGGTGTAGTAGATTTGAGTCCTTATGCAACTAAAGCAGCTGTTATAAGTGAAATTAAGACAAAAATTGGAACTCTAGATAAAGCTGATACAGCAGTTGATGGACAAGTAGTTTCTGCAGTTTCTGAAACTGATGGTATTATTACAGTTTCTCGTAGAGCTCTAGTTGCGGCTGACATTCCTACTTTAGCTATTTCTAAAGTAACAGGTCTTCAAGATGCACTTAATGCAAAAGTTCCGACTTCTAGAACTGTAAACACTAAACCTCTTACCGCTAATGTAGTACTTACAGGTGGTGATATTCTTGTTGGAGGTGAAGGCACATATAAAGATGGAAGTATAGAGGATGCAATCGATGCACTTGATGAAAAAGTTACTACTGCGATTGCTAGTGGAGTACAATCATTTGGTGGCAAAACTGGTGCTATTACACTAATAGCTACAGCTTCTACAAATGGAGCAGTTAATTTAACTATGAATAACAACGAACTGCAAGGTGCTGTTGTTGGACTTAAGTCTGCTGCATTTGTTGAGTCTAATACATTTGCAACTGCTGCTCAAGGAGCAAAAGCTGATTCTGCAGTTCAGAATATCGCTACTGGTTCAGCCAATGGAACTATTGCAGTTGATGGAACAGATGTAGCTGTTAAAGGTTTAAGTTCAGCTGCATATATGGCCGCTACTGCATTTGATGCCGCTGGATCAGCTGACAAAACTCTTACTGATGCGAAAGCTTATGCTGATTCTTTAATGGAATGGGCTGATTTTGCCTAATTATATAAGGGAGGAAGCATTAAAACTTCCTCCCTATTTTTATTTTAAAGACTAGTTTATTATGGCAATCAAAAACAAATTTATACATTTTAAAACTAGGGCTGCATTTGATAATTATTTAGTAGATCATGCAGACGACCTATATAATTATACAACATTTATAAAAGAAACTTCAGAAATATACACTCATGGTAACTTTTATAAATCAAGTAATACTTGAGATATTAGTAAACTAGAATCTGATACTAGTTATGCAGAAGTAGCGTTTAAGACAGGAAAATTAGGAGATGCTATTGCTCTAAGTGACGATGTTTTTAGTATATTAATGTCTATTAACATTAATTCATGAAGTTTACAATTTGGAGAAGTAATTCAGGAGTTATTATATAATCCAGAAAGTAAGTTATTTGGTGAAGGAACTACTAAAATCCTTGCTGAAGCTTCTTCTATTCCACATGGTGCAAATTCATTACCATTATCAAATGGCTCTGCAGCAATAGGAAACTCAGATAGATACGCTAAGGAAGATCATATACATCCATCTGATCAATCTAAACAAGATAAACTTGTTAGTGGAGAATCAATTAAAACAATTAATAATCAATCACTCCTAGGAGAAGGTAATATAATTACTCCAGACAGTAAAGTTACTAGTGCTGCTAATCACTATACTCCTAAAGAAGGAACTATTACAGCTGGAACTATCATAAACTCTATCACTAAAGATGAAAAGGGGCATATTATAGGTATAAAAACAGCTAATGGACTAGATGCTTCAAAAATCACTTCTGGAACAATTAATATTGAAAGACTCCCTAAAGGTGCCTTAGAAAGACTTGTTATTGTGGCTAATCAAACAGCAAGGTTTGCATTAACCACAGCAGACGTACAAGAAGGAGATACTGTTAAACAAAGTGATACAGGAGTAATGTATTTTGTTATTAATTCAACAAAATTAGATAATGAAGCTGGTTATTCTGTTTATACAGCAGGAGCTGCTACAAGTGTGCCTTGGTCTGGAGTAACTAATGCTCCTACGAAAGTAAGTCAGTTTACTAATGATGCAGGATATTTAACTTCAGTTCCAGCACAAACTTGAAAAAGTATTACAGGAAAACCTTCTGTTTATCCTCCATCTCAACATAATCATCCATCTAGTAATATTAATACATTAACAGGATATAGTAAACCTACTACAACAAGTGCTATTGTAACAAGTGATAGTTTAAATGCTGCTCTAGGAAAACTAGAGTTCGCATTAGATAATAAAGTTAATACATCCAAATTAGATAATTATTTACCATTATCTGGAGGGACTGTTACTGGAACGCTTAAACTCAGATCATCATTTGATTCAAAATTAATACTAGATAATACTGAAGGGGATGATAAATATCAGTTTATAGAATTTATGCAACAAGGGACCTCGTACGGAAAATTAGGTACTAATGGGAATGATAACTTAAAGTGGAATAATGATAACTTAGCTACTCAACCGTGAATCAAGAGTAATAATATCACTTATAATAATGAATGGAATATTGTTCATAAAGGGTGTAAAACTAATGGAGTAATATTAATAAATTGTAGAGCTAGTGATAGCTTTAGTGCTGTAGATACTCCAGTAACTAAATTCATTTTCTTATCTGGTACAGGTAAAACTGATTCAGCAAATCATGTATCAGTGCAAGCTAAATCGTTCATAACTGCTGGTGGAACTGCATCCCAGATGGTCCTAGGAAATGGAACGCTTGCACCAATCCCTACCACATATACTCTTCCTACAGCTACAAGTTCAGTACTTGGAGGTATTAAAGTTGGAAGTAATATTACACTATCTTCTGGAACAATTTCACTAAGTAAAGCTAATGTAACTTCTGCTTTAGGATATACTCCTGCTAATACTAGTGATATACCAGAAATTCCTACTGCTCTACCTAATCCATATAGATTAAAAATTAATGATACAACATACACAGGCTCATCTGCAGTTTCAATAACTGTACTACAACCTTTAAAAATGGGTGCTTTTATTGGAACTGCGTCATTAACTGTAATAACAGCTGGATATAGGTACAGTAGTACGTTAGCTAGAACAGTTGTTAGTTTAGATGAATTCTCTGAGAGTAACCCTGATGCTGTCATTATAAGTACTAAAAAAATATCTTTTACTGCTTCTAATGCAATTAAGATGATGGGTCTTGAAAATTTAACTGGAACTTATTATATCTATTATTTGAGTTATGTGGGAGATAATAAGGTTGCCGTTAACGGTGCAGTATATGCTTAATGCTTAAAATATTATAGACATGACAACATATTCAAAAAAATATTTTAATGAGGAGACACAGAAGTGGGAACCTCTATATTCTACAGAAGGACGTTCTGCATATGAAACTGCTAAGTTAGCTGGATATACAGGATCAGAGGAGGAGTTTAATACAGTATTATCACGAATCCCTGTAATTATCAGTTCGATTGAAAATACTCCCACAGAAGGAAGTGATAATTTAATTACTTCTGGAGGTGTATATTCTGCAATTAAAAAGGTAGAACAATCATCTGAGGAATCAAATCAAGAGCTTCTTAATAAGATCTCTGAAGTTAATACTAATTTAACTAATGAGATTTCTCAAATAAGAACAGTTAATATTCCTAATGCTATTAAAGAATCTATCATTGATAATTTAGATTCTACAGCTACAGATAAAGCTCTTTCCGCAAATCAAGGTAATATACTTAAAACAATGATTGGCAACTTAGCTAATCTGAGAATTGAAGTTGTTACTGAGCTTCCTTCAACTGGAGAAGTAAATGTTATTTATTTAGTTAAGAAGGTAGGGAAAAATCCTGATGTTCATGACGAATACATTTATGTTGAAAATACTTGGGAAAAGATTGGAAATACTGAAGTAGATTTATCTAATTACTATACTAAAGAGCAGGTATATTCAAAATCTGAAGTATACACTAAAACTGAGGTTGATAACATTAAAAATGATATTGAGAGCAATATTCCAACAATTCCTAATGTAGAAACTGGAATGGCTGGAGTTGGAAATGTTATTACTTCTATAGAAGTGGATGCTATTAATAAACATAAAGTCATTGCTACAAAAGGTACTAGTGTTTATAGTAAGGCAGAAATTGATGAAAAATTATTTGATTCAGGATTTGGAGATGTTATTGCAGAAGCACCTTTTACAACTTCTGATAGAGTAATTACTTCAAGTGGAGCTGGGAAAACTATTAAAGATTCTGGAATCTTATTAACTAATCTTGCTACAAAAGAATTTGTAAACCAATTTGAACCTGAGTGGAATAAGATAGCTAATAAGCCTTCAACTTTTACTCCTTCTGCTCATACACATACTGTAAATCAGATAACTGATTTTCCAACTCTTGGAGCTTTAGCTTCTAAGGATAAAGTAGATGAATCTGATTTAAACTTCAATATTCCAGAAGGAATTGTTATAGATTCTGCTTTAAGTGCAACCTCAGAAAATCCTGTTCAAAATAAAGTTATTACCAATACTCTAAGTAGCTATGTTAAAACAGCTGACTTAAATGTAACTTTAGGAAACTATTATACTACTAATGAAGTTTACACTAAGGAGGAAGTAGATGACAAAATAGCTTCTGCAGGTGGTGGAGATGTAATGGCTAGTGGAGACCTTGCTACAGATTATATTATAGTTGGAGCAGGTACCAAATCTGTTAAAAATTCAGGGCAAACTCTTTCTAATCTTGCATTAAAAAGTGAGATTCCTTCTTTAAGTGGATATGCAACTCAAAGTTGGGTTACAAGTCAGGGATATTTAACTTCTGTACCTGCACAATCTTGGTCAAGCATTACAGATAAGCCAACTACATTAGCAGGATATGGTATTACAGATGCTATTAATAATTTCTATGTAAATGATGAGACTGGAGACAACTATCTTGTCAGTGCAAGTGATAATGATTTAAATATAGTTGGAGGAGATAATTGTATAAGTGTAGGAATAACAGATCGTAATGTAGGTATTTATCATAATATGGAAGATGGATATTTACATGTTCCTGCAACTGGAACAACTAATAATGGAAAGGTATTAATGGCTGGCAGTACAGCTGGCTCTATTAGGTGGGAAAGTATAGATTTACCAGAAATTCCTACTGCTCTACCTAATCCATATAGATTAAAAATTAATGATACAACATACACAGGCTCATCTGCAGTTTCAATAACTGTACTACAACCTTTAAAAATGGGTGCTTTTATTGGAACTGCGTCATTAACTGTAATAACAGCTGGATATAGGTACAGTAGTACGTTAGCTAGAACAGTTGTTAGTTTAGATGAATTCTCTGAGAGTAACCCTGATGCTGTCATTATAAGTACTAAAAAAATATCTTTTACTGCTTCTAATGCAATTAAGATGATGGGTCTTGAAAATTTAACTGGAACTTATTATATCTATTATTTGAGTTATGTGGGAGATAATAAGGTTGCCGTTAACGGTGCAGTATATGGCTAATAAGATTTCAAAATTTTAGTGCAAGAATTTTAATATTTTTGCACTAAAATTTTGATTTTATAAATATAATCTCTAATTTTGTAGAGATAGAAAAAAATGAATTTTTAATGGTTATGAAAATGAATGTTGCAACCAGATTAGCTATTTTAACTAATCTTCCAGAACAAGGAAGTGTTCTTGAGATGATTTCTGCTAGAAACATCCGTAAGAAAATAGACTTCTCAAGTGAGGAGATAACTTCTCTTAACTTAAAAGAAGCCGATGGAAAAATTTCGTGAACTCCAAATGTGGAGGACATTGAAGTTGAATTTAATGATTCTGAGACAGAGTTCTTACGAACTGTTATAAATATAATGGATCAGAAGCATGTCATTACAGATAATATTCTTGATTTTGTAGAGTTGATTCAAAATTAGGTTTATTCTACTACATATTTAGTTTTAAAGTTATATCATATAACGCAAAACAAGTTCTTTGAGGAATATATACATAAAAGGGATTCGAGAATGCGTTTTGTAGTGATATAGTATCAGACTGAGGGAAAATTTTAACGAAAATTCGTAATTAGACAAGTGAGTTCCCAAAATGTCCATGCATGATGTTATAAAACGTGTTATTTGATAACCACACTGGAATCCAGTGTAGTATTTTTTCATTAACTTTAAAATTAAACAAATTATGAGAGTATGCATCAAAAGGTGTTGCTGGTACTGGATTAGGCTTAATATACTAGGTCCTTATAATAGTAATATTATATGCAAAACTCCCTTAATTGAAAGAGTTATTACAAAGGCAATTATCAGTAGTTAAGAAGTTGAAGAATAAGATCGTCCAAGAGACTGACAATGAGATGGCTATCTTTAATAAATTCCGCGAATTTTCTAAGGATAACCCAAGTCTAACCTATGAAGAATTCTGTAAGCAATGGCGCAACACGTAGACGTTATAATGAATAACTTGCGAAACTTTGTGAGTGTTAAATTAACCTCATTATCGCAAAATAATCCTATGATGGCTTTAATGAAGCCTCTAGCATCTAGAGTAATTGATAATAACATGTACAAAGTTGAAGCTTTGCTAAAACAGATTTCAGATAAAGATGGATTAGTTGATGTTGAAGGTATTTTAACAGAAATGTCAGATAACATAATTAATACTAAACCATTTAAAGTGGAAACTGGATTACTTGGGCAACTTGAAATAGGTGCAGGAAAAATAAAGATGGATATCCCAATAGTTAATAAATCTTTGGTTTTGAATCAACAAGATCTAAATGAATTAAAAGACATGCTCTCGCATTAGAAATCAGAAGATAGAAAGGAATGGTATTTTTTTATATCATTCCTTTCTTTTTTATAATACATAAAAGTACTTTAATGTCAGATCCAATATATAAAAACTCAATAAATCTTGGAAATGGAAAGTCCGATGTAATTATAAGTACTGCAGGAAAAGTTATTGTTAAAGTTAAAGATAGATACTACACCTTAAATTATAATAATTCAGAAAAATCAGAAGAAAAAGTAAAAGAAAATGAAGTTTTAACTGATTTAATACTTCTTAAAACTGATTCAGAGGTAGAAACGATTATTAATACTTTAACTAAGAACAGCATTATCATTACATCAGAAAATACAATGTACCTGTATTTAGATGGAACAATATATCCGTTTGACTTTAGTAGTACAGGAAATACTGTATTTAATGACCTTACTGTAAATAATAAGTTAGAAATAAACGGCATTATTTCTATAAAGAATGCTAGTTTAGTGCAAAACTTAAATGCGCAATATTTAAATGGTAATTCGTCTGAAGTATTTATAACTATTAATCTTCCTCAAACTATAACTGAAACTTGAACTTTTACTAATACTACATTTTTTAATAAAAGTATCAGTGATACAGCTCAAAAAACTTTATTAGATTTTGAAACTAGCAGTTTAGTTATTGATAATATAACTGTAAAAAACTTAACAATAATCTCAGACGAAAATTCGGAGGAAGAAGATTCTAATAATAGTACAAACATTGAGATAGATTATATTAAAAAACAAACTTACTTAGGTGAAGGGTCTAAAATAATCTCATCAGATGAGATGCTAAAAGAAGAAGTAAACTGAAATGAAAACTGAGAAAATGGTGGTGATTCTATTGTTGAATTAATAATAAATGCAGTTAATGATGAAAAATTATCAGAACATTATACAAATGATGAAGATGATAGTTATTCATATTATGTTAATATGCTTTTAGATACTAGTACTAATTCTTCATTTACATCATTAATAACTGTAACTGAAGATATGTTTTATGAAGATGATTCAGAAACACTATCTTATAAATCATATTATTATCGTCCAAAAAATGTTGATACTATATGAGTTAATACTCCATATGATGAAAGTTCTAATGCAAAAATTGGAATTTATGATAATTGATTTGATAAAAACAATTATACAACTGAATTAGCTAATTTTAAAGGATTGGTTTGAAATATCGAATTATCAAATAATCCTTATAAAATTGGAGAAAAAGTTAAATATGAAACTGAATTTTCTACAATATATGGATTAGTAACTAAATCTTCAGAAAAAAAAATAGTTATCATTACTAACAGTGAAGATTGTGATGTTTTATATGATCCTAATAGTGAAGAGTATGATACTTGTTATATAAACTATACTCCCATTACAGGATCAGTATTATTACCAGCAGTTGGAGGGCAATCCGTAATTGGCAACATTACAAATATTGAAAATTCTATATTTGGAACACTAAGTGGATATGGTTTTACATCAGAAGGTAATTGTTACTTTGTAAATCCTGGAATTGCATTAGTTAATACTGATAATTTAAATTATCTGAAGCTCTATAATAAAGAACAATCTTTCATTGGCATTAATAAGAAAAATGAAAAATGGATTACCATTGAAACTGATGGAGGTTGTGATATGAGAAGGGATAAGATGTATAATATTAACAATCATCTTTCATTTTGCAGTTTTGGACCTATAAGAGTTGAAGAGGATGGTTCAGCAACAATTGGTAGTGGAGAAACACAAATTACTATTACTGCAGATGGTAAAGTTCAAATTCCAGAAGCCTGTATTATAAAATAAAAAATATTCTAATATTTTATTTGGACATTTAAATAAATGTAGTTATATTTGCAGCGAATAGATAATCTATAACTAATAAGGAAAAATAAGAAATATGCAATTTGAACATAATCAATTTGACAATTTGCTGGATGATGAGACTACTGAGGATCTAAATACTGAAACTCAGGAGGAAGTTATTGAACCAGCAGGTAATTCTACTGAGGAAGAGGAAGAAGATTCTTCATCTTCTGAAGAAGGAACTGAAGAAACAGAGGAAGAAGATGATCTGGACGCATTTTCATCCTTCTTAAAGAGTCGCGGAATTCGGGATGGAAAAACTATCATTTATGAAAACGAGGAAACAGGAGAGACTGAAGAGGTTGATTTTGGAACTCTAAGTAAGGATGAGCAGCTTTCAATTCTTGAATCTTTAACAGATCCAGGTCTTTCAGAAGATGAAATTGAAACTATCAATTTACTTCGTAAGACGAATTCGTCATTTCAAGATATAATTACGTATTATCAGCAGCAGGCTATCGATGAATATAAGGCTAAAAACAACAGCCAAGAAACTTATACCATTGATAGTTATTCTGATGAGGAATTATATTTGGCAGATCAAAAAGCCAAATTCCCTGAAATGACAGAGGAAGAATTAAAAATTGAACTAGATGTAGCTAAATCTAATGAAGATCTCTTTAAAAAGAAAGTAGATTTAATTAGAAAACAATATAAGGAACAAGAAGAAAATCATATCAAGGAGCAGGAAGAGGCTGAAAAAGAGCAACAGAAGGCATACCAAAATATGTTTGTAGATACATTAAATGATTTTAACTATATTTCTTTGGATTATAAAGATCCTAAGAGTGATAGTTTAATTCTTGAAGAGAAAGATAAAAATCTAATTTATGATTATGTATTTAAGCAAACTCCAGAAGGTGTAACTAAATTTGTTGAAGATTTATCAAAACCTGAGGTAATTGTTGAGCTAGCTTGGTATAGATTATTTGGTAAAGATACAATTTCTGACATTAGTAATTATTGGAAAGAAGAGTTGAAGAAAAATCGCAAAGCAACTCCTCCAAAACCAAAATCTAATGTTATTATAAAAAAAGAAACTAAACCCCAATCACAGGGAACCTCTCTTAGTTCCAAATGGGACGAACTATTATAAATAAAATAAATAATTTAGTATATGAAAATTACAGGTTTTACTACCATACGCCCTGAAATGGCTTCTACAAGAACGTATGAAGACTTTTCTAAGTTCTTAGGCACTAATCCTGCTAGACTAGGTATCGTATCGTCATTATATGATCAGTATACGGCAACTTACCTTACAGAATCGCTGATGAACATTTATACGATGGAGAAAGATCGTAAGAATGCATTTCAATCAATTAACTCATTCATGGTTGAGTGGGATATTGATGTGAATTTCATCAAGCGTGTTCCTTTCTTATCAGTGCCAGAAGGCGATGGTGCACAGGGAACAGACATCGTAGTTCACTTCCCTGAGAACTACTATCAAAAAAATGACGTGTTTATTATCGAAGGTTCACGTCAGCAATTAATCGTTCTTAGCCGTCCAGTTCGCAGAAGCGATGCTGACTTTGAGCTGATTTGTAAGATTCAGGATTCTGACTATTCTGCAACGCTAGATCTCTCAGCTTGCCAGCCTGGTATGAATACTCGTTTCTTAACAAACTATCAGCCTGAGCTGCATGAGGAAGGTTATACGAAATATCAGAGCAATACTGAGAAACATAGAACTTTCATCTCAATGCACCGTTGTGATGTTTCCTACTCAGCTAAATATGCTGCAATGGAAGATCAGTTTATCACAATTGGTAAGGGTGATGGAAAAGATGATGTAACATATAAGATGAATCCTGCTGCTAAGGATTGTTTGGATACTTTCATGTTAGCTCGTAACAACTCATTACTTTGGGGTAAAACTAACGTAGACAAGTATGGTAAAGCTAAGATCTTCGATCCTGAAACTGGCCAGCCTATTATCTCTGGTGATGGTATTATTCCTCAGATCGAGCGTTTTGCAGGTAAATATGTATTTACGAAATTAAATATCAGAATCTTTGAAACTGCTCTGCAGGCAATGGTTGCTAAATCAGAGAAGCCTACTGGAAATCAGTATATCTTCATTTGCAACACTGCAATGTGGAATGATGTACAAAGAGTAATGTCAAATTGGATTCGTGACTACAAGACTAATGGTGCATTCATTTATTCAAAGGCTACTAATGGTTATATTAATCTTGGTGCTACTTACAATGCTTATGAGTTTGCAGGTAATACCATCGCATTTAAGATTGACCGTTCCTTTGATATTGAGTTCCCATCACCTCGTAGATTTGGTATCTTCCTTGACTTAACTGCTGATGGAAAAACTGGACGTCCTGCACTTTCAATGTTTACATTCAAAGGTCTGCAGATTGTTCATAACTGGTTAACTGGTCCTGGTGGACGTGATGGTAAATCAGGTGGTGAGGTTTCGACTCCTGTAGCAGGAGCTAAACTGATCAACTGGGGATACGCTGGTGTAGGTGTATTCAATCCTTACAGATCGTTCATCCTGATGTCAGAGAACTAAAAAGAAATGTGTGAGAGATTCCCCTTGTAATAGGGGAATCTTATCACCATTAATAGATTATATGATGTATAGATAAATTTTGAATAAGACAAAATATGAATAGTATGAATAATGTAACGGAAAATAATAATGCCAGTAATATCATAACACTGCGTAGTGTATATGGAAAAGTAAAAACCTACTACTTTAACCCAATGAGAGGTAAGAATGGAATGTATCCTCCTTTTGTAAAAAGAGTTAGAGTTAGTGCTGATGGACGTGATACAGAGATGATTTTAAGTGAACAAGATTTAAATAGTGAGCAAAGAGACTATTTTATCCCTGAAGATCTTGAAATTATTGTAACTGATGGAACAACATTTAATTTAAATGATCAATACCAAGCAAATCTTTGGGAATGTATTAAAGATTCACATTTAATTGCCCCAGAAAGAGGTGCAAAAGATGAGCATGGAAATTTTCTTATTGATGGCGATATTAGACGTTACGGATTAGCAGAATTATATGTAGAGCGTCCTGGAGTTGAATCTAAGAAACGTGTGTCTCGTATTAAGCAAGTAACAAAAGCATATACTTTTATTGAACAGGATAGTTCAGAACATAGAAAGGTTATTTGCAAACTTCTAGGAAAGACAATGAGAAATGCTCCTGATACGGATATTCAGGATTATTTATATCAAAAAGCAGAGAAAAACCCAGAACTCATTATTGATATTTATACCAGTGCAGATCAAAGTCTGAAACTTCTGCTAATTGATGGCAAACAAAAAAATATTATTAGAGTACAAAGTGGTGTTTTAATGTATTCTGATACAGCTCTTGGAGTTACAGATGAGGCCGCTATTCTATTCCTAAAGGATCCTAAGAATAAGGCTATTTATGACTCAATTGTTTATGAGGTATTTGGGGATATGAAGACAGAGGATGTTGTAGTAAAACCCAAGGCACCCAAAAAATAATAAATTAGAATATTATGACCGCTAGAAATTTATATGAATATGGTTTAATAGAACTGAATAAGTTAGAAGCGCCAAGTCTCTTAACTGAAGACTATGTTTATTTTTTAAATAAAGCGGTTCAACAATGTATAAATTTAACCTATAATAGATATGATACTAATCAGCAATCTACTGATGATTTACGAGTTCTAAAAACCACAGCGTTATTACAAAACCCAAAAAAGTTAGAGAATGCTGATGATTTGACATCTATTCAAGAAAAAATAAACTCTGGAATTCTATCATCAACTTATTATGTGGATCTTCCAAAAGACTATATGCATATGCTTAATTGTATTGTAGGTTTTACAAGAACAGAAAATCCTAATAAGAAAACTCATTGTGATAATGAGGCTGGAACCAAAGTTTATTTTACTGCTAAACGACTTACTGCAGATATGTATGGAGGAGTAATTAATAATTATTATCAAAAACCTTCATATAAAAGGCCCTATTACTATTTAAATAACATTAATATAAAGGATAGTATAATTACAAACCAAAATACTGATACTCCTTTATTAAAATATTCAGAAGGAGAATATGATAAAGATGGGGCTTTAATTAATACTCATTATCTTAATGATAAAAATTTATCTGGTATTGAAGGAGAACCTGGCAATCGTTTAGCAAATCCCTCTAATGTACGACTGGAATTAAGATTCGGAGACGATACTTTATATACGCCTACAGAAGTGTATATTGAGTATATCAAAGCTCCTATGTACATTAGATTGAGTCAAGAACAAATTGATGATATTGTTGACTCATCCCAAATTTTAGAATTCCCAGATTATATGTGTTACGAAATTTTGAATATTTTCGTTAGATTAATTATGGAAAATGCAAGTGATCCTAGATTACAAACAAACATTCCAATTAATCAAACTATTCCAGAAGCACAATCTAGGAATTAATAGTACTAATTTTAAATAAATACACAAGTATGTTTGATTTTTTTAAAGAGGTAATAATCAACTCAGATACTCTTCCTAGAGAGGAAGGTATTGATGCTGCTGGTAATGCATTTAAGCGTTTCTATGCATTTACCCCAGATACCGCAGCTGAAGATATCGGCTCAGATCCTGCACATTATCGCGCCCCTAAAGAAGGAGTATTCCGTGTTTTACGTTGTGCAGATTACACCAAATCAGGTGTTAAAGGACCAAAAGTATATAAAACTGCAGGACGCAGAGGAAAGGTAGCTGAAGTTGCATTTAACCTAAATCCTCTAGTTAATCAGATTGGGCAATATCGCATTCTAGTTGATATTAGTCTTGAAGGGCGCTACTATAGTGATTATAAATATCCTTGGTCAGAATTCCATAAACCAATTATGGCAGAATTTGAAATAGTTTCTGGAATGGATTTAGCAGCTATAGTAAATGCAGCTGTGAAGGCTTTAAAATCGTATATTCCTTCTGATTATAAGTATGCTGTAGTTACAAGTAAAGATGGTGTAGTAAAACTAATAATGTCTGATCCTTATCAGATTATTAAAGCTGCTAAAATCCAGAAAGTAGAGGAAGATGGATGTCTTAATGGATGTTCTGGTGTAAAATATGAAGATGTGATTGTTGCATCAAAAGATGATATTACAAAAAATATTGCGCCTTTTGGAACTGGTGAGTGGTTAGTTGAGAACTTACGTTTCCCAACATATCCTAATCTACGTTACGCAGGAGTTAATGATGATGAGAAGCCTGTTGCAGGTGCTTTATATACACAGTTTGCATTTGAGTATGTATCACCTCGTAGAGGTTTACATGGTCAAGGCACTGTTGGCCAAGCTCTGGTTTCTGTAACTCATCATGTCTTTTATGTTCTTAATGAACTTGCATCACAGTTTGAAGCTGAAATTAAAAAAGCATTTGGTGAGGATGTAGTATATCCAGTTACTCCTGAGTTAACCATTTTAAATGCAGGTAAAGGAGAACCAGGGACAATGGTTGTTTCTGCCGCAAAAGTAAATGCAGGAACCGTTTCTTTAAAGGCTACTTATAGTGATTCTGAAGTAGTTGGAATGGAAGTTGATGATGGAGTTGAGTTTAAGCATGTATCAGGGCCATTTAAGGTAAACAAAGATTCTGATACAAAAGCATGGACTCTTAGTAAAGATGATGATGATGTAGTTTCTGGAAATGAAGGAATTATATCAGCATCATATAAGGATGCATTTACAACAATTAAAGTAATTGTTGAATAAATATATAATTTACACAGTAATGGCAGGTGGGAGTCTTTTTCCTGCCTGCCATTAATTTTTAATATTACAACCTATGACAATAGAAGCCATAGCTAGTGCCGTGTGGAACAATGTCTACGACGGCCTAAAAGGAACTGTAAGTAACCCAGCAATGTCATTAGAACAATTAACTGATGAGGTTGTTGCAGAAAGAAATAATATTGCAAAAGAATATCTCTTAAAAGGAGTTATGACTTTACAAGAACTTTATAATGCAGTAAATTGTGTTGAAGTTAATTGTGATTTTATGTCAAAATGTTGTGATCTTCCAGTTGGGAAGAAAGCTTTACACTTTGAAATTCCTCCTGTTCTCCTCATGAATGGAGTTTCTACAATTCAATTTGTTGGGAGTATAGATAGACAAGAACAATATAGTGTTTATACTGATGTAAGTTATAAATTCCATTTCTTTAGAAAAAGAGGAGCAGATAAACCATTTGTTTATATAGATCCTACAATAAATTCTAATGGCAATATTGATGGATACATCTTTAATGTCCCTTTTGTAAAATATATTTCAGTAATTGCAATTTTTTTAGATCCAAGAAAACTATTAGAATTTGATTGCTGTAATGATCCAGAAACTATAACAGAATGTGGAATTATCTCTAATGATATTATCCATAGACTAACTGAGAAGAAGATTAGATATTACAGAACTGCGATGTTACCTGCACAACCAAATACTCAAACACCTTTATAATGATTAGGGGTATTATTTACAAATATACATCTCCTTCTGGAAAAGTATATATAGGACAAACTTTAAATGAGAAGAAAAGACGCCAAAGTTGATTTAATTTAAATCGCCCATATGCGGGCCCAAAAATTAATGCTGCGAGAAAGAAATATTTACCTGAAAATTTTGAGTATGAAGTAATATTTAGAATAGAGTCCTTAATTAAAGAAGAGGTAATTGAGATGTTAAATAATAAAGAAAGACAATATATTCAATTGTTTGATTCTATCTATAACGGATATAATATTTCGATAGGTGGAGATTCAACTCTTCATATCTATTCCGCAGAAACCAAGAAAAAAATTTCAGAGCGTGCAAAACTGAGATATAAAGATTCTCGTAATAGACATATAACTTCGGAAGTAATAAAAGAATATTATACTACACATAAGAGTGTTGTTAGAAAACCTGTACTACAATTTTCTATTGAAGGTATATTTATTAGAGAATGGGAGTCTGCGAAGGCAGCTGGAGAAGCATTAGGAATACATGCAAATAGAATAACCACTTGTTGCAAAGGGCATAGAAACCATGCAGGGAATTCTATATGAAAATATAAAACAGATTTCACAGAAATCCCATTAAAGATCTCTATAGGAGTTCAAAAAGGATCCACACTTCCTGTATATCAATATAATTCAGATGGAATTTTATTAAAACAATGAACTTCTATTACAGAGGCAGCTAAGGAATTAGGATATAGTTTAAGTAATTTTAGTACCTACTGTAATGGGAGAAATAACCATGAATATAAAGGGTTTTATTACTTTAGAGGACAACACAAATATGAAACTACATAATTTTAACTCAGTTTATTCCATGGCAAGTATTGTCTATGGAATCACAGTAGACCCAACTAACTTTGAAGATGTTGCAATGTTAGGATGGGAATTAATAGGAAATAGGCACACAAAGCTGCATAAGTATATTACAAATACAGTTAACAAACGTATTCAATTGCCTTGCAATTTAGTGGAGATAGAATCAGTCACAATTCCTTATATGGATGCTCAAATGACATCTAACCAAACTACATACCCTCAAGTATATAATCAATATGTTGAAAAATATATTGAGGCCTGGAAATGGGATGAGTCCACATTATATGAACCAGGAAAACTTATTAAATATAGAGAAGAGGGAGATGAGATTGTTTTTGATAGAGATTTTCCTAAAGTAATTATTCTTTATCATGGAATTATTGCTGATGAAGATGGCCTTCCTCTACTTAATGATAAAGAAGTGAGAGCTTTAGCTGCATATATTGTTTATTCAGATACTTATAAACAGGCATTAATGAGAAAAGATGGAAGCCTTATTCAGCTTGCTCAAGTAGCTAAAGCTGATTGGATGAAAGCCTGTACAGCAGCTAGAATTCCAGATATGTTTACACAAAATGATATGGATGCCATTTTAGATGTTAAAACTAGATGGGATCGTAAGCAGTATGGGAAAAGTTATCATCCAATATTATAATATGGTAGGATATGTCTATTTAAGTACTTGTATAGTAACTCAAAAAGTATATGTTGGAATAACTATTCAAAATTATACCAAAAGATGAGAAGATCATATAAAATATTCTTTTAATCCTAATTCTAACTCTTATAATCATCATTTTCATAGAGCTATTCGTAAATACGGAAAAGATAATTTTACATGAACTATAATAGAAACTGTACAATCAGAATCTAGAAATATGCTGACAGCTTCTCTAAAGGAATTAGAAATCAAATATATTAAATATTATGACTCTTATAATACAGGATATAATTCTACAAAAGGAGGTGATACTTCTAGAAAAGAATGTAAAAGTATAAATGTTTATAATGAGAATGGAGATCTACTGACATCATTTTCTAGTGCAATAGAAGCTTCTGATTACTACAAAATTTCCAAATCAGTAATTTATCAGTGTTGTGGTAGATTCACAATGTATAGTCTTTGAAAAGGTATCCGACTTATATTCAGATATAATATAGATACAGTTACTAAGAAGGATTTAGAAGAGCTATGACAAAATCATTATAATACTTCAGTAAGTATGTATGATACAAATGGAAAATTTCTGCAAGCATTTACAACTATTACTGAGGCTTCTACAGCATTGAATATTTCTCGCATAAGAATTACTGATAATTGTTCTAAGAAAACCTCTTTTGTATTAATAAATGGAATTAGGTATATATTTAGATATTTTAATGAGTATCCTACAGAGACGGAAGTTCAGGCTCTTAATAAGATAAAATCTAACCCAAAAACAAGAGTAAGAGCTATAGATATTATTACAAATAAGATACTTGGAGATTTTGAGTCTCAATACACGGCTGGAAAACATTTTAAAATTAGGCCAAGTAATATTAGTGAGGTCTGTTCAGGAAAACGTAAAAGTGCGGGAAAATATAATGGACATCCTATTTTATGACTAAAAATATAATTAAATGCATTATTTTACCAACCATTGTATAACTTCTACTGAGTTATTCAGAAAATTTAAAAAGGATAAAATAAAACTTTCAAAGAAGCAATATCTAAAAGAGTATAAAGCTGATACAAGACAAGAATTAGCTGCTAAAGTACTTAACTATTGTTTATATTTAGTGCTTTTGGATATTATAAATAATAATGTTATTTTTGCATTACCTGATACATTTGGATTTAATTCTGAAATTGCTATGAAAACATTTCAAGAAGATGAATTCAAAGAAATGTGAAAAAAGGGTAAATTTAGAGACATCGATTTTGTATTGTCTGGATTTAAAGGTCATCAGTTATTTTATACTTTTGAAACCAAATCTGGAGTAAAAGAAAAACCCATCTATGTCAATAAGAAGCTAAAAGATATTATTAGTGATAATACGAATGCAGGAAAAAGCTACTTCTAATGGATATTATTAAATACTATACAGATTATATTGATGAAGTAAACGAGAAGTTTCCTTCTTTAAGTAAACATGAGATAAAACAGATATTAAACTATGGATTAAAGATGTTTAATACTTGTCATAGGAATGGTTTAGATACCATTAATATGACATCATATTATACTATGTACACAGGTAAATTATTCAACGATGATTTTACGCATTATCATTATTGAAGACTAAAGTACAAAAAAAAGCTGAGATTTCTTTATAGACGACAAAAAACTATCTATGATGGTCATTACTATTTTGGAATGACTGAAAAGGAATTTGAATATTATCAATCTCAGAAGAAAAATAGAGGCACTAGACGACAAGTCTTTCACTACCCCTATATGTTTGCTTACAAAATAAAAGAAGAAGCTTTTGCTGATCGAGGTCGTAAATATTTCTTTATAGTTGACTATCCAGAAGATGTAGGATGGATGTTTTACAAAGAAAATTGAACCACTCGAAGAGCAAGATATTTTGCTTATAGAGATGATAATGGAAATATACAAATGATTTAAGTATGGCAAATAACACTAAACAACAAGCAATAAATACTTTTACAGGTGGTTTGAATACTGATTTACATCCATTAACAACACCTAATGACATTTTAACAGACTGCATTAATGGTACTATTATTACATATAATGGTAACGAATATATTCTGCAAAATGATATGGGAAACTATCAGTTGAAGAATACGGTTCTAACCCCAAATTATATTCCAATCGGTGTAAAAGAATATGCTGGAGTGATATATATAGTTTCATATAACCCAATAGAAAAGTTAACTGAAATTGGATCATATCCATCACCTCAAACTATATTTGATTCTGAACATAATAATGAGAGAGAAGCAAAATATATTGAGTTAGCTGAAGAATATAGTAAATATACTGTGTTATCAAAACAACAAGCAATTCAATTATATTCTACTGAAGAAACATTTATGCTAAATCCTGGAGATAAGTATTATCTATATCTACAATTAGAACAAAATAAAGTATATCAAACTATTGAATTCTATGTACTTAGTCAAGAAAAAAACTTATTTCCTTTAAGAGATGAACAAGTTAAAAAACACGAACTTGATAACCCAGACAGAGATGATTATTCGCCTGTGACCTGAGAAATACCAGGATGGTTGGCATATAAGTTCAGATTAGCAACAATTGATCAATTTAATTTATACTTAACAAAGTTAAATCAACCAGGATTTACAAAAGAAAATAATAGTATTAATTTAGATTACTCTGTTACAGCTCAAGCTATAACATCAGATATGTTATTTGACAATAGTAGTTTATTAGAGAAATTAAAAGTTTGGATAGCAGTAGGATATATTGATGAAACAGGTAATAAAAATTATATATTTAGTGGAGAAACAAAAAAAGTTGTAAAAGATAGCGATTTTGCTTCAAAAGTTAACTATGGACTAATATGTGATATATCAGATATTAAATATACATCGATCAATAAGTTTTTGTTTACCAAAGATATAGACCCATCTTTAGAAGAAGAATTTTCTAAATTAAATATACCAGTTAATTCTGAAACTAAAACTGTATTTGTTGAAGCTATTCCTTTAATTCAGGATGCTGAAACTAATAAACATATTATATATGATAATTTTGAAACTACATTAATAATCGATTTAGATAATATTAAAGATATTACTGAGATTGCAGTATTTGATACATATAAATACCTTGTATCTAACGATGATGTTACACTAAATTATACTATTACTAGTCCTTTAGCAACAGTATCTAATTTACTTACAGAGTTAAGAATATATAAGATTACTAAGGGAACTGGAGATAATTATAATCTAAAATTAGCATGAGCACAGGAACTAAATGAAATTAATTATTTAGGACAAAACATCACCACTTGTAACTTTAAAGATTCTACCTATGTTATTGATAATGAAAAAGAACCTTTAACAGAAGTTCTTGAAAAAGAAGAGATATATCTATTACAATTAAGAATATATATTGACGGAAAAGCAAAAACCCAATATCAAAACTGACATAGGATGTTAATAACTAGTGAATTAATGAATCCGTTTTATAATACTGTTAAGGATTTTTCAACAATTGATTTAGCAACTTGAATAAATCAATTAAAAAATTATGTTGATTTACCTGATGTTACATTAGAAGATAAAAACGACATTATAAACAATATGTCAATATATCGTAACACTGGAGTAAAAAATAGAATCTATAGGTTAGTGAAAGAAACAAACGGAGAACTATGGCAAAATACATATAGTGTTGAAACGGATACATTATTAGATTCATCAGTTTTTCCTGCTATTGGAGTAAATTCTTCTGACACTATTACTGTTAAAAATTATGAAGTGTCTGTTTTAAACAATGATGGTATATGAAATAACGAGATTGATTGAAATTTTTCTTTTGATGTAAAAACTAGTAAAAACTCACTAAAATTTGATAAAAGAAATTTAGAAAATACAATTGATTTATATAAACGATATAAACTTGATTTAATACAACAAGCAAGAGAAGAAAAAAACTGAGACCGAGTATATATATATGATTATTGTCAATGTACAAAAAGAAGTGATAGAAAAAAGAAAATTAATGATTCAAGTCCATATTATTATTGAGGATGACAAACTTATGATTATGCAAGTGGCGGGTCAAGATTAAATCATTTAGAAAGACGTAAATTATCTAGTATTAGTAATAATCCTCCAAGCTTATTAAATAATACTTGGAAAACTTCAGATCCTAATGGTGGTGGCAGTAGAGATGGATATTATAATTGGTGAACAAATAACCAAACTGTAGTAAGCCCATATATGTTTATTTGGTTTGATGCAAAAGGTAGTAAACAATGATGAAGAATGTCTGCATATTTTGATCATACAGATCAAGTTATGGGAATAAGAATTGGAACTAAAATATCAACAGATATGGTGTGATGTATTGTTCCTATGAATGGCGGAAAAATGGATATTGGAGGAAAATATAATAGTGATGAGGTAAAAAATCAATTACTAGGAATAACCAATCAATTTGCTGTACATATTTTTGCATATGTACCATCAACAGGCTCTTCAACTGTACGATATTATTTACTGATCCCAAATTATATTATAACGGATGAAAAACTATCAGAAACAATAACAACTGGTAACTATACATGAAAATTTAACAATGTAAAATGAAATGAAAAAAATATAACAGAAAACACTGTTAGTAAAAAGACATTATTACTTAATAATTTACCTATTATTAGTAGCACGGAAAATGTTAAATTTAACAATATAAAATCTGCAGCAATCGGTGTTGAAAAAAGTAAATTTAAAAATATTAATCTTATAATTTCTAGTGATTTAACAAGTTCTTTCAAATATAAAGATTTTGATACAAATATTGATAGAGAAACTAATATTGACGATATTAAGTTAGACATTGATAATTTTTTATATACTATGAAAGATCTAAGTTCTAAACGTCAAGAACTAACAGATAAATTGAATTTAATCAATCCTTATACTGTAGCTCATGATTTAGATGAATTATCAGACATTAATATTCGTGCAGAGGTTAAAACATCATATGATACTTTCGTATCATCATTTAGAGCTGAAAAAATGGCATCTAATAGTATTCGTTTTTATTCTATATATGCAAATAATATAGATGTTGTACATGCTTTAAAAATAGGATCAGGAGGAAATAATAAGGGACAAACAGATCATGGATATTATCTACCGCCAACGTCTACTTTCCAATTACCAATCTATGAAGAACAGTTATGGACTAATGTTAGCGATAAATTTAAAGACAATGAATAATTATGGCAGAAAACAATACAAATTTGTATGTTCTGAAATATCAAACTAAGGGAGATATCGCTCATGAGTACCAACCGTTACAAACAATGGTTAGTGCTCAGGGCGAAATCATTCCTTTTAGAACAGATAAAATACAATCTAGTTTAAATAATCCTGTAGATATACAATGCCAGCCTTCATATGATGGAACTGTAAATTTAATTATTAACGACGATTTAAATCCTCCAAGAATAATTAATAATAGATTTACTAAAATCGAAAATAACAGGTATGAAATAAAAACAAGAGATCAGTTTATGCAAACTAATTTATACGAAGAAGAAAAAGTTGATGCACAAACTAGATTGTTTAGGAACATAAATAAAATACCAAAAATTGATCTATATAATGTAACATATTATGGACAATTAGAAGGTGGGAACTATACTTTCTATTTAAAATTAGCTGATAATGATTATAATAAAACAGATGTGGTTGCAGAATCAGGCTTAATTAGTATTTTTAATGGAACAATGACTGATATTTCATCTATATCTGGAACACTGGTGGATGAAAGGACTGATAAAGCAATGATACTTAATTTAAAAAATATAGATACTAGCTTTTCATATGCGTATTTATATTATAAACGCGAGACAAGTGATTTAAATGGAGTATTAATTTCTAAAACTTATTCTGTAAATCAGCCATATAAAATTAAGTCCTCAACATTATCTATATGTTTTAATGGATACGAAGAAGTAACTGAAATAGAACAAGAGGAGCTTAATATAAAATATAATGTTTGTACTGCAGTTAAAACACAAGCTCAAGTACAAAATATGTTATTTTTTGGAAATGTTCAACAAACTATAGTAGATAATAAAAATCTACAGAACTTATCATATTATATAGAAGTATCTTGCGGAAGAAAAGAGGATAGTATTGGATATGTTGATTCTAGTTATAAGAAAAAGTTAAATGATGATGCTGATCAAACTGAGTATTACAACCCATTACAAATATACTATTCATTAGGATATTGACCTGATGAAATATATCGTTTAGGAGTTGTATATATATTTAATGATGATTCTTTAAGTCCTGTATATAATCTAAGAGGATGTAGATTTGAAAATTTAAATACTCCAAATTTTGAATATAAAGGACAAATAAAACCTGAGGAAGAAAGTACTAATTTATATAATTATTTAAAACTTTCTGAGTCTGAATATAACTATCTTCCAAAAGAAACATTCGTTGGAACAGAATATTTATTAAATACAAAGGGTGTTTTTAAAATGCCTGATTATAATGTATGTAATGTTAAGGATGAAGAGAACAAAGAAATACATCCTATTTATCTTAAATTTAAATTACCTATAGATGTAAAAAACGAGTTAAGTAATTTTAATATCAAGGGTTTATTTTTTGTAAGGCAAAAAAGAATTCCAATTACCTTAGCTCAAGGATATACTGTTGGGATTGATCCAAATAGTTACTGTCCAATGTTATATGAGAACAATAAAGACTACATATTTGAATCTTTTATATCTAAAGATAGGGTTTTAACAACAAATTATAAAGATAGAAAAAGAACTACTAATTTAAGTCAATCAAGTGGGTTACTTTGTTTAGATGCAAATGTGAATTCGCAAATGCAATCATTATTTGATAATAGTAAATTTATATTAGAACTAAAATCAAGATATAAAACAACTGCATCAAAATCAGATTTACGGCATTATGTATGTGAATATGATAAGGAACTAAATACCTCTTTGCAAAATTATGGAGGGGTTAGCTCTAATTTATTATACATTCTAAGTGATATACCACTAAAATATGTTAATAAATATGGATTTTCAACAAGAGTAGGATCAGCAGAAGACACTAAACAATTTGGATTCATAGGGCAGAAAGATTATTCTAAAGACTATAAAAATATAATCCGAGGGGTTTTTTGTCCTTTTATTGGAACACAAAGTATACTTAATGATTCCTCTATATATTCTATAAAAATTAGTAATTATTCCTCAGTATATTTTGATAAATATTTTGAAATTAGAGGTAATGATCTATCTCCTTTTATGAGCATATCAAATAGATATGAATTATTAGATGATTTCGAAACTACTATAGATGAAAAATATATAACATTTCCAGATATATATAGAGGAGACTGTTACACAAATACTGTAACAATTAGAATACATACAAATTTTATAGATTCAGAAGTTCCTACAAATCAAATAATTGTAAATCCTAATACTTGAAAAGATGGATATAAAGGATATAAAGAAACTACAGCTGATGAATGAAAAGATATCAATAGAGCAGATATTAATAGTGTACCAATTGGAACATGGGTAACATATAAATGTTTATCTAATTATAATTTAGGGTTAAGAGCAGAAAATAGGCAGAATGTTGAAGAGATGGCTCTAATGGGCAATCCAAGAAGTTTTTACCCTTTATCTGGCCTATTAACTGCTTCGTCAGGAAAAGTAGAAGAATCGTGGCTTTTAAATGCTGGCTATAGTGTTACATTGCCATTTAAAAAATATTTTACAGCTCCAGATGTTCCATACGTAAAGGATATATTTGATAATAGAATTATGTTTAGTGATGTGCAAATCGATGATGATTTTAAAAATGCATATCGTATATTTCAAGGGTTAGCTTACAAAGATATAGAAAGGCAATATGGGGCAATTGTTAAATTAATTCCCTTAGGAGTTAATCTATTCTGTGTATTTGAACATGGATGTGCAATTATTCCTATTAATGAAAAGGCTCTAATATCTACTAATACAGGACAAGCAATCCACATGTATGGAGCTGGGGTACTACAAAATCAGGTTACTCCAATATCTCCAGATTATGGCAGTATTTGACAAGAATCGATTATTCGTACACCTAATGGTATTTATGGGGTTGATACATATGCTAAAAAGATATGGCGTTTTAACGAAAAGGATGGTTTTGTATTAATATCAGATATAAAAGTCCAAAGATTTTTAAATGATAGTATAGAATTATCTGAATTAGATAAATACCCAATAATAGCAGCAAGGAATGTAAAAACACATTATAATAATTATAAGGGAGATGTAATGTTTACATTCTACAATAAAAATAGAATATGGAATCTTTGTTTTAATGAAAGAATGGGAACTTGAGTTACTAAATATTCTTGAACACCATTATATTCAGAAAATATAGATAATATATTTTATTCATTGGATCAAAATAGAGCTAGTTTATTAGGCATACTATGGAATAATCAAAATACTAATAAAGGATTACGTATAAATAACCACAATATTCCAAAACCATTAAACTTCTCCGAATGTGGAAATGTATGAAATGATGAAACCTTAGATTATGAAGGGGACATATCATATATGGGTTATAACCTTTCTGATAAATTTAAACTACAATTAAGAAGTATAACGACTTCATACATTAAAGACTCAAGGGAGGTATTTGAGAAGTGAACTAAACATAATGACACTGATGAATTTAATAGCGTTATTGTTAATGACAATAATACGTGAGTTGCTAAAGGAATAAGTAACAACTCTCAAACAAATGTATTACAATTAAATAAAGATATTTTTAGGAATCGTTGCTATATTAAAATAGATGTTAAAATAGTATCTGAGATTACAGTAACAGATGAAGATGAGAATAAAGCTATAAGTGCAAACTCTTTTTACGATTCTATAGTCATTGTCAAAAATAGAAGGAACCTTTCAGATAAAGATGCACAAATGTATGATAAACTACTACAAAATGGGTTTTATGTACATGGCCGTGCTGGAATATTTGATGAATTAGATTATTTAGATTTAAATCAAACTAATAATATACTTCCAACTAAATGGTACAATAAACAAGAGCCTTTTGAGTTTGAATTTGTTGTAAACACTCCAGCTGGAGTTCATAAGATCTTTGATAATCTTGTTATGATTTCTAATAACGTAGAGCCAGAAACTCTAGAATTTGAGATTATCGGAGATGTGTATGATTTTAATAAAGCAGGTCTTTATAAATCAGAGCATGCTAATTCAGATGAATTTTGGGATATTGATGGCAATTTTGATAGTGTAGGGTATGCCAAAAAGAAATTAGATTTAGAAAAGGCAACTGCAAAGGATGGTAAATACTCTCAAATTTTTGATAAGCAACAGGTAGAAATTGAGAAAGACCATGTTTTGAATCAGTATATATTAAAAGTTAAACAGCCAATTAAAAATATAAAAACTTATGGCAGAAGACTTGGTAATATTGAATACAAAGAAGATCGATGGTTTACTACAATTACTCCTATATATTATAAAGATAGAATTGTAGGTACTGACAGTTCTACTGGATTAAAAAGTACACGAATCAGAGACAAATGGATTAAAATTAGGATTAAATATACTGGTGAGAAACTAGTAGTAATTAATGCTATTCAATCATTATTACGGTTAAGTTATGCATAATAAAATAGTAAAAGCGTCATCAGACTCAATTATACCTACAGGATTTCACCCTTTTGAAACTCTCAAAAGCCTCTTAGATGATAGGAATAAAATGAAACTAAGGGCTCCAGAATTTACTAAAGCAGTTCAAAAAAATGCCAAGAGTATAGATAATGTTGCATTTACTAGTAATAAAATGGGAATGTCTGGAGGATTACAAGCAGGTTTAGGAGCAGCAAGTTCCATGCTTGGAGGATTATCTACTTCAGGATTAACTCAAGAACAAGCTTCAACAAGAGAGGGCATCCGCAGTGCAATTAGCTCTGCGGGCCCTATTGGAGCTATTATCGGAGCTGCTTCTGGAGTAGTAGATGCAATTGGTTCTGCAACAGGTCTAAATTTAGATAATATTGATGCGGATGCTGCAAAAAGAGCAGGTATTGGTGGTAAAGCTGCCACTCAAGGTTTTATTAATAGTCTTCCTGGTGCATCCATGCTTGTGGGTATGTTTGGAGGTAGAACTGCGAAGTCTTATAAATCTGCAGAAATTGATCAAATGACAAATGCCTATGGAGGATCAGTTGCAGATATTAATGCCGCTCAAGCATTAAGTGGTAAGAGAATGTTAGGAACTGGTAAAGCTAATAAGTTTATTAGAGAGCAAAATAGAGTTAATAATCTAATAACTGATATTAGTTTAGAAAGTAAACTTAGAAAATCTAATAGTGCTGGTGATACTTATTTATCACAAAATCAAAATAAATATGCTGGATACACTCCACAATTACTATTATCTAAAAAGGGAATGAAGTTCCCAGAGTTAGATACGGCTAGAAGTCTTATTAATTCCTGAAAAGTTAAACCTACAGAAGATCCTCAGAAGTTTCAACTTGGAGGAAAAATGAATCTAATACCAGAAGGTGCCTTACATGCTAGAAAACATAATCTAGAAAAAGTAAATCCTGAATTAGAAGGGCAAATCACTCGTAAAGGAATTCCTGTTGTTGCTCAAGGAGAAGGAGGAGTAATTCAACAAGCAGAAATTGAGAAAGAAGAAGTTATCTTTCGTAAAGAGTTTACTGATGAATTAGAAAGGTTGTATAAGCAATATCAAGATGATTCATCTGAGGATATAGCTATAGAAGCAGGTAAACTAATTTGTTTTGAGTTACTAAAGAATACAGATGATAGAAGTGGTTTAATTAAAAGTATAAAATAATATGCCATTAGATATAAGATCACAAGTTGTTACAGCTCTGGATAATATTAATAGAAATCCAGAGCTGTATACTCCTCCAAAACTAACTACACCTTTAGAAACAAGAATTAATGATTTAAAAGAAACTAATCCTAACAAATATAGAGAATACATTTCTACATTAACATCTTCTGCAAATAGTGGAAATGAAGAAGCTAGAGAATTGTTAGGAAAGATAGGAGAGGATGCTGCTAGACAGAGAAGAGGGTATGAAGGATTAAATATAGCTATGTATGCTCCAGCAATAATTGGAGCAGGAGCTTTAGCAGCTCCAAGCGTATCTTGAATATATAGTCAATTACCAAAGTGGGTCAAAACTGGAATTGATATTGGATTAACTGTTGATGGAGCTAGAAATTTCTTTAGCGATAATGGATGACAAAAGACCAAAAGAGAACTTGTTGCAGGAAATTATAAAGATGCTATTTTATCAGGAATGGGTGATACTTTAGATGTAATTGGAAGTACATCTCTTACTAAACGTATTGGAAAAGGATTAATAACTAGAGTAGGAAATAGAAATATTTATACTTATAATAATATTTCTCCAGCTAGTTATAAATTTTCAGCTCATAAAAAGGAAATATTACCATGATTTAAAGATTTTATTCTTAATAAAATAGATTTAAATCCAAAATATACACTCTCTGATGAATTAGGTAATTTTGTGAGCGCTAAAAATGCTACTGAGGAATCTAAGTATCCTGTTTTTATTCCTAATCATGACGGATCTGTTTCTTATAATATGTCTTATTTAAAATCTTTATTGAAGCCAGAAAATCCAAAGTTACCTACTGATTTTCAAATTAAGTCATTTGAAGATGGTATTAAACGAGATTTTATAACTGGGGCATTTGGAGGGGTTGATCAAAATGTTGGAATAAATAAATTAAGTAATAGTACATTAAAGAATATATCAAGAAATAGCTTATTACCTAACAGACATCCATATTTTCGTTATAGGTATTTATCACCGCAAGAATTAAAAAACTATTCAACTATAGTTTCATCTAAAGCAAATGATACTTTTACTGCAATTGACGGAATTGAAAGATATGGTAGATACCATATGAGAAATACTTGAGACTTACAGCCATTTAAAGATAAAAATAATAGTACAGCTAGAATATTATCCCGAATATTACCTACAAAATGATCTAATTATGAAATAGGTAAAATTTTAGGAGGCAAACCATTTACTTTAAATACTTATATTGACTACTCAGATAAATTTTATAAAGGTTACTTTAGAGGGCCTTATGATAAAAGTTGAAAACGTAATTACCAGGACTTTAAACCAGGATTATAATATATGAAAGAAACAATAATTGAAATAGCAGATAAGAAATATAAAGTCTTAATTGCAGAAACAGAAGAGGAAAGAACTCAAGGTCTCTCTAATGTAGAATCTATGGATGATGATGAAGGTATGCTATTTGTTATGCCTGAAGATCAGGGTCAGGTTGTATTTAATACAGAGGAAATGGAATTCGATATTGATCTAGTCTTCATAGATCAAGATGATGAAGTTTATAATGTTGTATTAGGTAAAGCTCACAGTTCTGACTTAATTACCTCTACTCCTGATGAAGAAGATGGGAGAACTAAGTATGTACTTGAAGTTAATGCTAATTCTGGTATTCAGATTGGAGATGACTTAGATTTTGAGGATGATGAAGAGGATATTAGTGAAGAGGATATTGATAAAATGTATATTCTTGGATCTGATGGAAAACCTCAAATGGACTTAGTTGGAGGAGAACGAATTTTTTCTAGAAAAAATAGTAAAACCTTAATTAAATTAGCAAAAAGAGCTGATAAGAGTAAAAAGGACTCAGATTATAAGAAATTAGGAAAAACTATTTTTAAATATATACATCAACAAGATACAAGACCGAATGAGTATGTTGAAAGTCCACAGCATGAGTAGTATAGAAGATAGAAAGCAGAATTTTATACAAAAAGCTAGAGAAGTTCATAGTAATAAATATGATTATTCAGAAGTAGAATATGTTTCAACTAAAAAACCTGTAAAAATAATATGCCCTATTCATGGTCCATTTACACAATGCCCAGGAGATCATTTAAAAGGATGGGGATGTTCTGGCAAGCATAAACCTACTAGAGAGGAATGAATAGAAAGAGCTAATAAAAAGCATAATTTCAAATATGATTATTCTAAAGTAGAATATGAAAATAATAGAACTCCAATATGTATTATTTGTCCAGAGCATGGTGAGTTTTGGCAAACTCCTTCCAGTCATTTAAGAGGAGAGGGTGGTTGTAAAAGTTGCTTAAGTATAAATAAATGGAAACGTCAACATAAGAGTACAGAACAATTTATTACAGATGCTAATAAGATACATCATTATATTTATGACTATTCTAAAGTAGAATATTATAATAAAATCACAAAGATCTGTATAATTTGTTCAAAACACGGAGAATTTTGACAAACTCCATTCTCCCACTTATTAGGCAATGGATGTCCTCAATGCAAGAATAAAAATCAAACAATACTATATAATATTTTAAAGAGTGAATTTAAAAATGAAACAATATTATATGAATATTCTCCTAGTTGATTAGGCAAGCAACGTTTTGATATCTATTTTCCAGATTATAATATTGCAGTTGAATATGATGGACAACAACATTTTGTTCCAATAGAATACTTTGGTGGAAAAGTAAATTATATTAAAACTAAAGAAAGGGACAAATTAAAAGATAAATTAGCAATAGAAAATAAATGTCAATTGTTTAGAATACAATATAACTATGCAATTGATCAATTAAATCAGTTAATCACATTTATTAGAAACAGTATTATTAAAGGTAATTCTAATCTAAAAGTGGTATATTTATATAATTCTAAAGATTTAGACCCAGAATATGTAAAATCTCCAAATTAAATTTAAATTATTTGGATTATTTAAATAATATATGTAATTTTGGGAAGTAAAAAGAGTATATGACAATATGTCTTATAAAGAGTAAAAACTAAATTATATTAATAAAATAACAATAAGTAATATGGCTTATATTAAGAAATTCCAAGAAGGTGGAGCCGCTCCTACAGCTGCTCCCGCTGGTGCTCCTGCAGGTAGTGAGCAAGATCCTATTCAGATGTTAGTAGAAATGGCTATACAAGCTTTACAGGGACAGGACTGCCAGATGGCTATGCAAGTATGTGAAGGCTTTGTTGCCTTAATTCAGCAAGCTATGGGAGGTGGACAGGCTCCAGTTGGACAAGCTCCAGAAGGAGAACCTGTATTTAAGAAAGGTGGAAAAATTGCTGGACGTAAGAAATGCGGAAAGAAAGAGAAAGGCGGAGACTTAAATATCATTAAGAAGAAATAAATCTAACTAATGATTAATAAAGATAGAAGGGAGATTGTATGTAGTCAATCTCCCTTTTTAAGTATAACACATTAATAAAATGGCACAGGTAAATATACAAAAACTCCAAGAGGGAGGGTCTGTAAAAAAATATGGGACCTTCACTAAGGATGGTGTGACATATCAAGTTGACGACGACTTTCTACAGGCTATGGCGGCATACGGTAGTTCAATCACGGATGATAGAGCTAGAGCTGATTATGGAGCTATTGTTAATGCTCTTAGATCTGGTGCCGATTTATCATATGATTCTAATACTAATGAGTTAAGAGGAGATGTAACGTTTGATAATATGAATGCACGTCAAAGAAGACGAGCTGCAAAACGTACCTCAAAAACTGGAGAAGTGTTGGATAGCACTTTTAATGGAAGAGTAAATCAAGTTAAAACTGCAACAAATGCTTTACGTGGATTTAGTCATAATCAAAATACAGTAAGAGCTAATCCAAACAGAAGTATTGATATTTCTAGAAAGTTATTACTTCCTTATCTAAGAGATGAGAATGGTAAGTTAAAACTTGATGAAAATGGAAATCGAATATACAATGCTGATATTGATGATTCTAAAATCTTTAATAGGTTAGATTTTATACAAAATCTTGCAAATGAGGAAAACATTATAGACTGGAAAGGTTATAATAATCAGACCAAAGAGGATTATTTAAGATTTGCTAGAGAATATTCTGATTGGGATGGTTTACGACAAAGGATTAAAAACGGAACCATTACCGATCGTGATATTACCACACTCTCTAAATTAGGTATTTTAGATAGAGAAACTACTTCGGGAACCTCTGAAAGTGGGGGAGCTCAATCAGAACAGGAAAAATGAGAACTATGGGATAAAGAAAATAATTTTACTCCTGATTTTAGAAGTACTTATAATATTTCCTATGGTCCAAATGGAGAACTTCTTACAGAAGGTTTAGGATTAGAAGGCTATGGTAAAGATTGGAGACATGCATATTTTGGGGAAAATTTTGTTAAGATTCACCCAGAATTAAAAAGATTTCAAGACTACATTCTTTACAATGGAAGACTATATAGTAAAAACGAATGATCTAATCCAGACTCTGAAATTAATCAAATTTTAAAGTCTCCTAACGTGGATATTTTTAATAAAATGAGTCAAAATTTATTTGATCCAATTAAAAATGGTCAATGGCAAGTTTTATGAACAAATAATCCGTTTCAAAGGTATAATTCTCAGCTTCAATATAACCCCTATTTTAATAGTACTTATAAAGATGATAATAATGTATTATATGCTTATACATCACCTTTATATGAGAATTTACCTCAAGGAGTTACTGTAATGGATATTATTGATAGTAATACGCCAAGAAATGAATTTGGAGTGCCTACTTCTATCTCTCCTGTAGGATTAGATGAGAACGGAAATGTCATTGATATTTCTAAATATATTAGAGCTGTGGGTTATAATGGAGAGGCTACTGGAAATGCATTTTATTCAAGAGTAAATCCAACTGACAAAATTCTTGGAGGATATGTTTGAGATGATTTTGATGAATCTGGAAAATACAGTTTTGCTTACAATCCTGATAACCCAGAAATGGGATATTTCTACGATTCTGAAAATAATAAACTGTATCCTTTTCGTCAAGAGGTATTTCGTCAATTGTTAAATAATGATGGTTATTTATCTGCAGAAGAAATTAACCAAATTAAACACATGGATTGAGGAGCATTTAGACGTTGGTTAAATAGAAATATGGGTCCTCTTGGAATGTATGAATTTGCAGGAGCTCGTCAGCCTGCAATTCCATATAATCGACAGGTTCCAAAACAACAAACAGGAGGATTAATTAATTGAATATCTCAGGATACTCCTAAAACGTCTCCAAAAGTTAAAGTCCGTGATGAAAAGAAAGCTGCAACTACTTCTCAAATTAAAAGCGGAGATTTAACAGCTGCAGACAAATGGCAGCTTGGTGCACTAGCTGCAGATTTAGGTGCTTTAGTTGCCGCTATACCAACTGGAGGTAATCCTGTAGCTGCAACTTTAGGAGTGGGTTCCACTGCTACTCAGTTTATTTCTGATGTTAAACGGGATGGTTTAGATTGGGGCGATATAGGAAATGCAGCACTAGGACTTGGATTAGATGCTATTTCTTTCTTGCCAGGAGTTGGAATAGCTGGAAAAGCAGCTAAAACAGCCAGAATAATTAAGAGAATCAAACCTTTACTAACAGCAGGTTTTTCTGCATTAGGTTTGTCTGCTGCTTTAAATTCTATTAATAAAGAAGGTGAATGGACTCTTGATGATTATAGAAATATATTAATGGGAGTTCAAGGCCTAATTGGAGGGAAAAGAGCTCTAGATAGAACAGTTGGGTATAAAAAGACTGGAAAAGTAGCAGATGTTTCTGAAAAAGTCACTCCTGAGAAACTAATTGATATTCAAAAGAAAGCTTTAGATGATGTAGTTTCTCAACATCCTGAGAAATTTAAAGAGAAGAAATGGTATGATGCGAAAACTGGAAAGATTAACTATGAAGATGCCTTAAAAGATGAGGAAATTTTAGCAAATCTTCCAAAGAATAAATTATATCAAGAAGGTATATCCAGAATTAAAGCCGCAACTAAAAATATAAAATCTTCTATATCTGATAGACTAACTGAAGATAAGCGAGAATTACGAGCTAGAACGGAAGAGGAATTGCCTTGGTTTTTGCAAAATAGATTTGGTCGTAGTTGGATGCGTGGGGCTCAAAACAGAGAATTTGGAAATGTAGTAGAAAGATTAGAAAATAGAGCTGATTTTAGAAAAGAATTTGATGCCCCCAGTATTAATGGACTTAATATTTTTGAAAGAGGATATAGAACTACTGGAGATCTTATTAATGGGGGGCAGGCTTACTTTAATCCTTATTGATTCCCTAATCCTGTTCCAACTAAACCTATTAAACCTCGTATTATCAAACCTAGATTGATGCTTCCAAAAACTGCAGGTTCATGGGTACAATTACCAAATGATGGAGGAATGATTTATAGACCCCAAAAATTATTTAAAAAAGGAGGTAAAATTCTTAAAGCTCAAGGTGGATCAAAATTCTTTGGTAAACCTATGGATAATCAAGGAGCTTATGGTTCTTTTGATTCAGAGCCTGCTATAGTATCAGCATGGGAAACAGGAGTAATCACACCATGGCAAGCACAAAAAGAGGCATGACAGAGATTAATGGCAGAGAAAATAACAGGAATTGATCCAAAAACGATGTTTAAAACTTCTTCATCTCCTCAACTTTTCTTAGGAAGGAATCAGTTCAAACCAATAGAAAATCAAGTCCCTCTTAATGTTCAGTATAATAGGACTCAGAGAGAAAATGCCTATTTAGATTTAAAAAATCCATATAGAAATATTAGTACCTTCAGTCTTAAAGAGGAGGTATCAAAGCCTGAATCTTCTAATAACACTGCATCTAATAACGTAGTTTCTACTGGAAGTGCTTCTGATGGAAGAGGCTTTTCGTTTAATCCTAAAAATTTATTAGATTTAGGTTCATTAGCAGGGGGATTAATCTCAAATGCTCGTCAGAGACGTGAGTTAGCAAGAGGAATCAGAGCAGCAGCTCAAGGGCAATTAAGATCTATGCCAACAGAAATCTATGCTCCATATACAGATATGGGAATTGCTCGTATGTATGGGGATAGAATAAAGGATATTCGTCAGTTTAAAACTGTCACAAGTGATCCTAATCAAGTAATGGCTGAAAGGCTTATGAGGGATCAACAAGCTGATCAATTGGCTAATGAAAGAGATATTAGATTATCTCAAACTATTAGTGAATTTAATGATAAGGACCTTGCTGCAAGAAGAGAATATGCTAATCAACGCACTCAAATAGCAGATTACAATAAGGCAGTTCTTGGCCAAATGGAAAATATGTTAGCTCAAAACAAAGCAGCTAAACAATTTACAGCTTGGAACCAGATTATAAATCCTTTCATTGATCAAAAGAGAATGGATTTAGTAAGGGATCAGTATGAAGATCAGTGAGCAGCAGCTACTAGAGAAAGCCTTGTTGCACAGCAAGATTATCAAAAATCTATTCAAGATTTATTTAATTCTTCTGAAGCTCAAGAAGCTTGGATAAATGAACAAAACACAAATCCAAGTTGGAAATCTACTTATGGAAATACTGCTGCAGGACGTCAAGCTTTCTTAGAAAAATATTATTCTGGAACTATTCAAAATCTCCAGAATAATTTGTTAGCAAAAATGCAACTAAATAACTATAGAAACAGTCGGAGTCGATTTACTGGAAGGCTTAGAACTATTGACATGCCAGAGAGTGCAATCAAAAATTATTACAGAATGCCCTCTTTTTATACAACTCACTTAGATATTATGAAAAAAGGAGGAATCCTAACTAAGTCACAACGCTATAGAAATTTTTCTGAACAGGCTATGTTGGATAAGGCAAAAGACTATAGAAAAGCTGTTCAAAAAATGGATGATAATTTAATAAAATTATTATTAAAAATGCTTTCATAATGGAAATTCAAAAATATCAATATGGAGCTTCATATACTCCAATTTCAAGAGAAGTAATGGGACAGTCGCAGGCAGAACAACCTGCGACTTCCTCTTCTTCTGAAAAGAAAGATGATAAATTAATAGAACAAGAGATCATTAAAGTATTAGGAGAGAATGGAATTCCTACTGATGTTGATTATTTTCTAAGCCAAGCACAATCTTTCTTGCAAGATTCAACTAATATCTTCTCTGGAAAAAAGACAAATACAATGAGTCAATTAATTAGACTCAGATCATTAGCAAATAGATTACAACATAATAATGCACTATATAAAAATGCAACAGATAGAATTAAAGTAGAAAATACTGGTTCTGATGTTGCTATTTCCAATGATGGAAATTTATATGTATATGATGGGGAATCAGTAAAAAAGGTTACCCCAACAGATTATAGTAAGAATCCAGAAGAGTATCAAGTTTTAACTAACGCAGAACTAATACATCTAAGGGAAAGGGATCCTAATTTAAAATTTGATGAGTCAATTCTGCATGATTTATCAAATTCAATAGGGATGAAGTCTATTATGGAACAAGTAATAGGAGTAATTAAAAAGTTTGGAACAAGTACTCAAAAAGGATACACAGTTAAGGCTGGAGGTCAGGTTCAAAGAGGACTAGAAGCATTGATGAGTTTAGGCCCTGATGGACTTTATGAAATAGAAACTTCTGATTCAAAAGCCGCCCAAGATATCAATTCTGCAATAATTTATTTATATAAAAACTTAAACACTAATGCAAAAAATGTGTTACGTGCTACAACAGCTGCAGAAGGTTTAAATCCAAGTGATGTGAATGATGTTACACGTATTTTAAAAGAAGCTTTATTTGAACATACAGATACTTCTATTAAAGTTAATGCTATTAAAGATCCAACTAAAGGTAGTGGTTCTGGAAGCGGTGATTCTGCAGGTTCGCAAATTAAAGAAGTTTGGGGAGATTTTGTGACCAAAGATGGAGGTTCGTATAGGAATACAAATATAGTAATGCCAGGAGGTAATGTTAGCTTTAACGTTCCAGCTAAACACTATAATTTTATTGAAGGTAAAGAAAATACTGCCATTGATAATGTAACTTTAGGAGATGAGTCATTTAACAATTTAATTTCCAAAGGACTTATTGATACAAGAAGAACTTCTTATATTGGAGATTTGCCTATAGATAATATGGCATTTGCTGGAAAAGACATAATTGTTGATAACACCCGTGGAGGAACAGTAATGTATCTTCCAATTAAGCAGGATGGAGAACTAGATCTTAGTATGATGAAGCAAATGAGTGAAATTCAAGATCAGATTATAAAAAGTAGAATTACTAATGCAGAAGCTAAGAAAAAGATCTGGGAGGACAATGGATTTACTTATAATGAGGCTTTAGATGTGGGAGTGCCTATAAATGAAACTCTTGGAAGATATTGGACTCAAGTTGCTTACACTTCAACTGCTGCTAATTCCTTTAAGAATAAGGATTTGAAATATTCGTCTATGCTGAGTCCTGTAGATGATTCAGTTATTGAAGATTTAGGAAGCGCGTATAATCTTAATCCAAATAATAAGAATAAATCTAAAGTTGATTTAACTGCAGGATGGTTTGGAAAATCTTATCAGGGTATGTTATTTATCCCAATGCAAGATAATCAAAATGAGGTATTGGTTGCAGGAGGTGCTGCATACATGCCTAAACCAAACACTGATGTAATAAAAGCAAGACAAGATGCAGTTAGATTGGGAGGAGGATATGATTATGGAACAGGTTTATATAATAGAAATTTAGCGGGAACAACTGCTGGAGATTTAGACTAGAATATGGAAAATAATGCGAAAACAAATGATTGGTTTGCGTCAAGATTATTAAATGATGACAAAGACCCAGCTTTTCTTTTAACTGAAGGAATTACTCCATTAAATTCAAAAATGGAAACTCCAGAGTTTTATAAAAATAAAACTAAGGTTAAAGAAAGGTTTACAAAGGATAATGGAGATTTTGATGAGGATACCTTCAACAAATTTTATACTGCGATATCAAAGGAGTTTGAATACTTAAGTGCAATTGATTCTGAGAACTTTGTATTAGATAGTTATGAAAAATCAAGTTCCAATTTTACTACTAACTTTGGTAAAGTAAAAGATCAACATATTATTGCTTCAATTACTCCAAATCCATTAAAGCAATCCAGAGGTTTAACGGTATGGAATAAATGGTCTGACCCAACTATTAGTAATAGGGAAGCAGCACAAACTAATCAGTATTTTGATCCAGAAACGAATACATGGTCCTCAAAGACATTAAATGAGTTAGGTGCATTTGGATTATTAAATGAAGAAGGCCTAGTATATGCTACATGGGATGAGGATGGGGAACATATAGATCCAATGACCAAGCAAAAAGTTCTGCATAAAGCTGGAGAATGGAAAACTGATGAATTTGGTAACTTCTACGCTGAAAAGGCAGGAAATAAAGAAAACTTAAACAAGCAATTTGTTACTTGGTCTGAGGTTCTTACAGATGATAATAGTGCATGGAACAAAATTGACATCTTTGATTCTGACAGTCTTGATTCAAATATCCCAAGAACAATTTTACGTGCTGCAGTTATTGGAGGTTCTTTATTAATTCCATATGTAGGTCCCACTATTGCATATACTTCAGCAGCAGTAAATCTTACTAGAGTAATGCCCCAAATATTAAAGACCTTTACCTCTTTCTTTTCGGAAGATGTACAGTTTGATACTTTAAATAGGTGGGATAATAATATGAGAAAATTTGGAAGGTCTACCTCCGATTATACTCAAGACCATTTCTTTAGTTTTGAAAATATTATGGATCTAGCAGTAGATTCATTTATGCAATTAAGACAACAAAGATTAATTGCTGAAATCCCAAAAAGATTGGGAATGCTAAAGAAAGCAAAAAAATCTGCAGAAACAGCTACTTTAACAACATTGTTATCAGGAGATTCTGAAAGAATTGCATATTTAAAAAGTAATCCAGATGTATTACATTCTTTAGTTAAGGCTAGTCCTATATATAGGAATGCAGAAAAAGTTATCAATAATGCAACTAAAGTAAGTACAGCAATTAGCCGTGCTTATTTAATAGCTACTTCTACTGAAGATACTTACAACCTTGCACGCAGTTATGGATTTGATACTCAAACATCATCCATGATTTCTTTAGGAACTTATATAGGTATAGGAGCATTATTTCAAACTAACTATTTTAGAGGTATGCTATATAATACTCCTGACTATGAGTTAAAGAGGGATATAAAGCTATTAGTAGACAATTACTTAAGAAATAATGCTAAAGTAATGTCTAAAGAATTAGTTGAAAATGCAACAGGAGAAGCTAAGAAAAATCTCTTTAAAAAGTGGGGTAATAGTATTTCTACATTTCTTAAAAATCATGTCTATGATGTAAAATCTGGCCGTTTTGGAATTGCTGCAGGAGCATTAGATGAGAGTCTTGAGGAGGTTGCTGAAGAAGGAGCACAGGATATTGCTTTCCAAATAGGTAAAGGATGGAATGATCTTAAATCCGTTTTTACAGGTAAGGAATATGACAATGATTATACATATTTAGCTAGTGATCCTTTGTCACGTTATGGAACAGCTTTCTTTGGTGGTGCTCTTGGTGGAGCTATATTTAAATTAAGTGATCGTTTTATATTTGATAAAGCAGCATATAAAAATTGGAGGCAGATGCTAGGAAACAATAGTGAAATCTCCAAGGAATTAGTAACATATGTTTCTCAAGGGAAAAAGGATTTAATTCTTTCTGAGATTGATAAACTTCAAAAAACTCCTTTAATTAGCTCTAATTTATCTGCGTTCAACGATTCTGTGGTCGCTGCAAATTCTGAGGAGTCTCAAAATAGTGTTCTTTTTGGTTCTTTAAAGAAAGCTATAATTGATCTTGATTCTTTCTTATCTAACAATAACTTAAAAATTGATTATGAGCAGTTTGGAAATATTGAATTAATTAGAGGTTTACGAGCTGCTTGAATAAATTCGAAAGGTTTGCAAGATTCTCTATTTAACGATTATATTAATAGAACCAATGAAATCTCTCAATTATATGCTGATCTTGAAGGCTTAAGAAGTCAGAAAGTTGCTAATATGGAGGATTCATCAGAAGCAGATCTTGATAAACAAATTGGGACTCTTCAAGAAATATTAAATCTTAAAATCGATCAAGTTAGAAATCTAGTTCAAGGAAAAGATGATAGTTATATTGGTCGCTTAATGTTAGAGACTAATAAGGAAATATTAGACAGTCTTACTCCTACTTCAAAGAATGCATGGGCTCAAAATTTATATGCAAAGGATTATGATGATCTTCCAAGAACTCTACAAGAAAAAGTAAATGAAATTATTTCTAATAATGATAGTTCTGGAAAAACTGAGCTTAATTATATGTCTGCTTGGAATGTTTATAAGAACATTGCTTCTAATCCAAGTATTCAAACTAAATTCCAAAATCTAGCTTTAGAATTTCAAAATTATAATGCTGCTATACTGCAAAGTACTGTAAAAAATGGAAAGGTTTGGCCTAAGCAACTCTCTTCAACAGATACTATTACTGGAGAGGATGTTTTACTAGACATGACAAAGGTAGCTTCTCAATTACAGGGAGAGCTTGTTGATCTTAAATTATCTCTAGGACAAAGTATTAATATTGCATATAGACTTTTAGGATTGACTTCTGCAATGCCTGATTTTTGGGGAGATACAGCTATTCAATCTTTAACTTTTGACAGTATGTCAGAAGAGTTAAAATCAGCTATTGAAAATCAAGGAGAAATAATTACAAATAACATATTTGATCATTATGTAGAATTATTTCAATCCGCAAGGGATAAGGCACAAGGAAGTTCTGATTTTGAAAGTATTTGGAGACAGCTTACTGATAGTGAACGAACAATCATAAATAGATTTAGTAGTATTGATGCTATTAATAAGGCTAGACAAGTAGTACTTTCAGCTTTAGCTAATACAGAAAATTTAGGGCAGGAATTATCAATTGAGGCTTTACCAACTATTGATACTAATGGAGTTAATAATATTGTTGATGGGATTTTAGAAAGTATTAATCCAAAACAAATCAAGATCAACGATTTTATTAATAGAGAAACTACAAGGTCTAAGGAGTTAGGAAATCAATACACTTTAGATGGAGAATTATCTTCTACCATAGAGGATATAAAATCTGCATTAAATATTCTTAAGTCTGTTTCTATGGGAGCAGATGTTAATTATAGAACATTATTAATGGGAACTCCATTTGGAGCAAATAATTTCCTCAATAAAGCATTTAAGGAAAAGGGATTAAACATTGAAATGCTTCAATTAGATCCTAATATTATTGGCCTTATTAATGAAAAAATTGCAAGACTTAATAGAACATTAGATGAGTTTATTGAATTAGACAAGGTAAATAGAGGAGCTGTAATCAATCAAGAGAAGCAGTTAGCTATTGCTCTAAGTCATGCAAAACTGCAAAGTATTCAGTCCATGATGAACTGGGAAAATGCCCCAGAGTTTGTTAAAGATACTTTATTTGCAGGATATTCTGTTACGTTATCTGATATCTCCGATTTAAAGGGAGATGATGCTTTTATTAGTGTTGGGGTTGATTATAGAAATCAGTTATCTGACTTTGAAAGACGTTTTTCTGGCTTATATAAAAGCTTGGATACAGAAAGTAAGTTGGAATTAATTAATTGGATTGTTGATAACTTAAAAACTTCAGGCACAGAGTTATATACAGATACTTCAATTATATCTACAGATAACAAAATCCCATTTGCAGACCAGGATTTCTTTATTTACTTAATGAATTCTTCATATGGAAATACTGATTTAGTAAATAAGGCTTATAAGGAATATGTTAAAGCCAACGATTCTAAATGTCCATTTGATTCTCAAGAAGAAGTAATCACTCATGTGTTAAAGTTCTTTTTAAGAGCAGATAAAGAGGATGCAAAACTTTGGATTGATACTGTAGCTAAAACTTGAAATTCTACTCCTGGAACTCCAAAAGTTATCTATAATGCAATTAAATCAACATGTTCTGGAGGAACAGGTAAAACTTCTGCAATAATCCCTTCAATTTACTCAATACTGAAGGCGGTTAATCCAGAAAAAAATTGTATATTTGCAGCAAACAATGCAGAGCAAGTAAAAAATTTATCTGAAGTTCTTCCAGAAAATTCGGAATTTACTTTAATTTCTGAATTACTAAATGATTCTTCTAATGTAGATACTTTTAGAAACAAGTATGAAAATAGCATTATTATAGTTGATGAAGCAACTAATATTTCATCTGCAGATTTAATTAGCTTAGATGAATTATGCTCAAAGTATAATATAGACATTGCATATTTTGGAGATACTAAACAGCATGGAAGTATTGACAATATAGATTATATTTATGCAAATGCTACTCTACAATTAGCTGAATCCAAACGAGCTAGTACTGATATTTCTAGAAGAAATAATTTAAACTTTGAGAAATTATTTGAAGCTAATTCCTATGGTTCTCAGGAGTTAAGAACTGATAACTTATCTGATTTCATTTACTATGAATCTGATACTGAACTAGAAGGAATTAAATTTGATGAGGCCCTTTTAACTCAAGAGTATATTGAAAAATTCTTTGCTTCACATAACTTAGATCCTAAGACTAGAGTCTTAGTATTATCTGATAATGTTAAGGAACTATCTAAAGATAATTTCAGTAGTAAATATCCAGGGATAACCTTTGCTTCTAATGTAGGAGAAATCCAAGGATCGGAATGGGATTATACTATTTCAGATTATGACTTAAATATTGTGGATAATAGTTTCCAAAATGGAAAAGAAAATGTTCAGTTAACTTTAGAAACTCTAAGTAAGTTAAAGGATTTATATACTATATTTACTAGACATAGACACGGAATTGTTTCTTTAAAGCCTATTGTTCTTGATAATCTTAAAGGAAGAGGAGAAGTATGGAGAGCTAGTGTTGAACAGCATAATGATAAGTCTGAATTTAGACCTATTGTAAACGGATTGACCCAGGAAGCTATAGCAACATTTAAGGATTTCAAAATGAAAGTCCTTGATGGAATGGAAATACTTGATGTAGCTCCATATGAAGCAAAAGATGCTCCTAAAGTTACCATTCCAACAGTTAAGGTTGCTGTCAATACTTCTATTGCTCAAGCTACTCCTGGATTTATTCCAAGTGTAGAATTCACTGCTGACTATGTTAAACAATTAGGGATAGACTTCGGTGAATATTATAAAGTGAGAAATCTTTTATATCAAATTCTTACAGATCATAGTAATAAAGGAATGTATGAAAAATTACTACCTGAACACTTGAAATCTGGAGAATTTAGGATTAAAGTTCAATATAATAGAACAGAAGACTTATATAATCTTGGAAATAAATTTAGAGATGATAAGTATCTAAATGGAGTTCATCCATGAATTGTATATAGTGTAAATGTGGAAGGGACACCTGTAGATATTACTTTAGGAATGTTCCAAAATCCTGAAACTTCTACAACTGGGGGATTAGCGTTATCAAAAGCAGCTTCAGTTATAGGGGAGTTAGCGAAATCTTCAGTTAATAGTATAATTAAACCAAAATACTATTCTATTGATCCTTCTAAGATTACTTTTTCAAGGGCTATTAATCCTATTGCTATTCAGAATAGGGAAACTAACGATCCTGGATATATTAATATAGTTTATCAAGGCGGAAAGTTTAATGTATCTGAAACTTCAAAAACGGATGCATATAACTTTGCTTCAACCACTGCTGCTTTTTATTTTGCAAAGGGAGATGAGTCTATTGTTCCTGTTAACCAAATTTTGGAAGCTCTATCTAATTTAAAGAATAATTATAGTAGTTTTGAAAGTTTAGCTGTTCAAAGTGGATTATACAGTAGCCCAGAGGAATTTGGGCCAATAACTGAATTACTATCATTAGATAGAAGTAAACTAAATACAGTGGATCCAAAGAAACAATGGAAAGCACGATCTGTTCCAGATTTAGAGGGAAGATTTTGTTCTTTTGTATCTTTAAATATTGGGGATACTTCTCAAAATATTTCTGCAGACTTAAAAACTAAGTCTACTTTATACTTAAATCAGATACTTGAGAGAAATAAACAACTTGAAAGCATATTAGTAGTTCTTAAAGATAACTCTCTGAATCCTGAGGATAAGAAGAGTAAAATTGCAGAATTATTAGCTAATAAAACCCAGTGGACTGTTTCTGTATTAACTTATGATAATGAAGTAATTGAATCTGAGAAGGATTTTGATTATACTCTTAATGGTCTTCAAACAAATACTATTCTAGCAACAAGCCGTAATAGAGGGGCCTATAACCTTGCTATTGGACATCAATTAGGATTATTGTTAATACGACTAAGTTCCATTATCTCTGACCCAAAGACTAAATGAGGAAATAATGAAAGATACTTTAATGAAAGGGATGCTGAAAATGTTAGAAAGCATTGAAGTAAATATAAAGAAGACTTAGTAAATGCGTACTCTGTATGAAGTGGAGCACAGCAAACTGAGGAAACCCTTTTAGAGTATTTAAGTAGAATTGCTTTATATGGAGATAAATTTAAAATTAGTAATAATTATTTTATTACTGATGATAAGAACTTATTGCAGAGTGAGGCCTTTATGAATTATCTAAGGGATATTTATGTAACTGATTCTATGGGAATTGGATGGAGTAAGATCATAGAAAAGACCAATGGAATTAAATATGCTAACAAGAAATTCTTGGAAGTATTTAGTGGTCATGTATTCCCAAAGCTTTTAAAAGATAATGGTCTATCAATCCATGCCAAAGGTGATAGCTTATCTATTCAAGAAGCAGCAAGTTTCCATATTAATTCAAAAGTAATTCAGCCAGCTCAGATTTATGCTCATGTTGTAGATACTTTTACTGCTGATGATTTTAAGAGAATTTCACAAACAATAGAAACTGAATCTTCTACGGTTGAAAGTCCTAAAATAGAGAGTCCTACTATAGAAGCTTCTCCAGCAGAGGAACAGAGGGTAATTACCTATAAAT
>ENA-UOIY01000485-UOIY01000485.1-human-gut-metagenome-genome-assembly--contig:-P114-NODE-485-length-65171-cov-88.772345_pt1 | contig 65171 bp, 63 predicted proteins | sample MGYA00242335_ERZ723882 | MGnify/ENA metagenome assembly ERZ723882 | reverse complement strand
GTAGCGCCAACACTCCTCCTTAGCTCAATGGTAGAGCATTCGGCTGTTACCCGAAGGGTTGTTGGTTCGAGCCCAACAGGGGGAGCCACGAAGGGTGAGCCGCCATCCGTAAAGGTGGCGGCTCATTTCTTTTACATAGCCGCGTAGACTTGGGCCTTTAGCTCAGTTGGTTAGAGCAGACGGCTCATAACCGTCCGGTCCCGGGTTCGAGTCCCCGAAGGCCCACCATATAGGGGTATAGCTCAGTTGGTAGAGCAGCGGTCTCCAAAACCGCGTGTCGAGAGTTCGAGCCTTTCTGCCCCTGCCAAAACGACCACCCAATAGGGTGGTCGTTTTTTTTGATCGAGGTAAAACGGAGCCGCTCATGGGCGGCTCATTGGTTGCCGGTGCTTCGGCTGAATGCTGTCCCCGACGTCCCGTCGTAGGGAGGATGATCCTGCCCGCCCGGACACCAGCGCACTTGCCGCGGGGCGATGTGGGCATCGCCCCCTACGGAGGGATAGACGGGCACACCGTATAGCGGGCGAAGCGGAACAAATATCCTTATAGAATCTCTCGTTATATGCAGGGCGTTACTCTTCATCGGTGGGAAACTCGATAGAACCGTTCTGCTGTTCGTACTCATCTACACACAGTTGGGCGAGATGTTCCAGCTGGGCATTCAGGGAGCGATGATTCTTGCGGGCGATATAGGTGATCTTACGCAGAAGCGTTTCCGGAAAACGTATGCCGGTCTGGATGCGGTCAGTAGCCAAGTGATAACACCTCTTTATCATTTTGATAACATTTTACCCGGTTAAGGCTTGACTATCTACAAACGAAGTGTTATCGTAATGTTATCAGAGTGAAGGGAGGGGAGCCAAAATGAAAAAAGTAACGGTGCAGGTGGAGGATTATCTCTATGGTTTTTACCGCAAGGTGGGGCAGCAGGCTGGGGGAATCGCGGTGGAAAAGGTTATGGCGGACGCGCTGTTTAAGCTGGCCGGCGAGCTGAGCCTACATGCGCTGGGGAAGCAAAAAAAGATGTGACAAAAAAAGAGAACCGCCATCGGGCGGTTCTCCTGCTATACTCAGATATTATTTGCTGACAGGCGTTACGCTGCCGTCGTCGCCCAGCTGCGCCGGGACGATGGTGTTGCGGGTGTTGCGGGCGATGTAGGTGATCTTACGCAGAAGCGTTTCCGGAAAACGTATGCCGGTCTGGATGCGGGCTGATTTTTATTGCATCAGGCTCAGACGACTGCGAAGAACTTGATGATGAACAGCAGGGAAATGACGTAGGTCAGCACGGACACTTCCTTGGCGCGGCCGGAGAACACCTTGATCACGGTGTAGGTGATCATGGCGATGCCGATGCCGTGACCGATGGAGCCGGAGATGGGCATGGCCAGCAGCATCAGGAACACGGGCACCACCTGATCCAGATCGTCGAAATCCACGTTCTTCAGACCCTGCAGCATCAGGATGCCCACATAGATCAGGGCAGAGGAGGTGGCGGCGGCGGGGATCACTGCGGCCACGGGTGCGATGAACATGCAGGCCAGGAACATGACGGCGGCGGTCAGGGAGGTCAGGCCGGTGCGGCCGCCGGCCTCCACGCCGGAAGCGGACTCCACGAAGGTGGTGACGGTGGAGGTGCCGCAGCAGGCGCCGGCCACGGTGCCCACCGCGTCGGACAGCAGCGCTTCCTTCATCTTGGGCATGTTGCCCTCCTTGTCGGTCATGCCGGCGCGGGACGCGGTGCCCACCAGCGTGCCGATGGTGTCGAACATGTCGATCATGCAGAAGGTGATGATCAGGCTGATGGCCGTGAACCAGCCGATGTTAAAGAAATCGGCGAAATCGAACTTGAACAGGGTCGTCTCCACCATGTCGTGGAAGGGCGGCAGGAAGGACGCGCCCTCCAGAGAGGCAAAGGGATTGGTGCCCAGGAAGATAAAGCAGCCCGTCCAGTAGATGACGGAGGCGGCCAGCATACCCACCAGCACGGCGGCCTTGATGCCCTTCTTGGCCAGCAGGATGATGACGAACAGGCCGATGAACATGGTCACAACGGTCAGCACCATCTGGCTGTACTCCGCGCCCATGTGATCCTTGATGACGCTGGGGGTCATGGCGCCGAAGAAGTCGCGCATGACATAGAAGGGGCTTTCGTAGCCGTTGCCCTCGGCGTAGATGCCCACGTTGGAGCCAAGGCCGATGTTCATCAGCATCAGGCCGATGGCCGGGCCGATGCCCAGCCGCACGCCCAGAGGGATGGCGGTGACGATCTTATCGCGGATATTGAACACGCTCAGCAGCAGGAAGACGATGCCCTCCACCAGGATGATGCACAGCACCGCCTGAAAGGCGCTGGTGTAGTCGGTGTTCAGCATGGCGGCCACGTTGCCGGCGATGACGGCAAAGAAGCTGTTCAGACCCATACCGGGCGCCATGACAAAGGGCTTGTTGGCCAGGAATGCCATCACAGCGGTGCCGATGGCGCTGGCGATGCAGGTGGCCAGAAACACACCGTTCCACAGCGGGGTGCCCACGGCAAAGTTGGTCAGCAGGTTGGGGTTCAGGGCGATGATGTAGGCCATCGTCATGAACGTGGTCAGACCGGCAAGAATTTCCGTTTTCACGGTGGTGCCGTTCTCCTTCAGATGAAAAATGCGCTCCATGTGATCTTCTCCTTTTGAATAGCGGTTGTACCGGCGGTACAATGCTATCTTAGCGCGTCTTAACAGGAAAAACAAGACTTTTTGTCTGGCTGCCTGAATTTTTTTCAGAACAGCGCGTAAAGACAGGGGACGACCTGGCGGTCGTCCCCTGTTCTGTTAGAAATCCAGCGGCGTGCGGACGCATATCTCCCGTATCTTCGCCTGCAAGCGCTTCAGATCCTCGAATGTCTCCGGCTTTTTCCGGGGATCCCGCAGCAGCGCGGCGGGATGGTACATCGCCATCATCAGGCAGTTCTCCCGCTCGTAGAACTGTCCGTGCTCCAGCGAGATCTTGAAATCAGGGCGGATCAGCTCCATGGCGCTGATGCGGCCGAGACACACGATGATCTTGGGCTTCATCAGCGCCCGCTGCCGCCGCAGGAAGCCGCTGCACGCGTCCTTCTCCGTATTCATCGGATCGCGGTTCTCCGGCGGGCGGCACTTGATGGAGTTGGTGATGTAGATGCGGCTCCTGTCCAGTCCGATCATGTGCAGCATATCGTCCAGCAGCTTGCCGCCCCGCCCCACAAAGGGCTCGCCCTGCATATCCTCGTTGGCGCCGGGAGCCTCTCCGATAAACATGACCTCCGCGTCCGGCCGTCCCACGCCGAACACCACGTTCTGCCGGGTGTCCGCCAGCGTGCAGGCATGGCAGTTCAGGCACTCCTGCCGCAGCGCTTCCCACTCGTTCATAGTCGTCTCTCCTTTATTTCTCCAGCCGGCTCAGCAGCCATGTCTCGATGTCCTTTGTGATCTCTGCGGCATACGCCTTTTCGTTGAGTATCTCGTGGCGCAGGCCGGGGTACAGCTTCAGCGTGCAGTCCCGCATACCGGCCTGCCGGAAGGCGTCATAGGTCTGGCGGACGCCCTTGCCGCAGCTGCCCACGGGGTCTTTGTCTCCCGCCACGAACAGCACGGGCATGTCCTTATCCATCTGCCGCAGGTGGCTCATGCGCTGGTTGAAGCGGATGCCGTGCAGCATCTGGCGGAACAGCCCCACCGTGGCGTCCGCGCCGCAGAGGGGATCGGCGATGTAGTCGTCCACGTTGCTCTCGTCGGCGGACAGCCAGTCCACCTTGGTGCGGTTGGGCGCAAACAGCTTGTTGTAGCTGCCGAAGGCCAGTTCCGTCACCAGATCGCTGGTGGCGCTCTCGCCGGCGACGGCGGCCACGGCGTTGGCCACGGCCAGTCCGCCGGTGATGGCGGCGCGGGGCTGCCAGCCGGTGCCCATGATAACGGCGGCCTTCACCGTGCCGGGATAGCGGATGAGATACGTCCGCGTCAGGAAGGAGCCCATGCTGTGCCCCATGATGCACAGCGGCGCGTCCGGATAGCGCTGCTTCAGCCGCTGGTGCAGGATATAGATATCGTCCACCACCGTATTCCATGTGCTGCCCTGACCGAAATACACCGGCGTTCCGCCCTCCGGCAGCGACTTCCCGTGACCCAGATGGTCGTGACCGGCCACCGCGATGCCCTGTTCATTCAGGGCGCGGGCAAAGCCGTCGTACCGGGCGATATGCTCGGCCACGCCGTGACAGATCTGCAGTACAGCGCGGACGGCCACGCCCTCCGGTTCCCACAGCATCCCGTGGAGCTGGGTCTTGCCGTCGCTGGACAGAAACGTGAATTCACTCAAATTTGTCATGGTGTATCCGCTCCTTTCATGGTATAATTCTTATTATCATATAGTGTACCACAAAAATCCGGAAATGAAAAGAGGGTTCGCCATGCCGAAGTACATATTGGCGCTGGATCAGGGCACCACCAGCTCACGCGCCATCGCCTTTGACCGGTCGGGGAATATCGCCGCCCTGAGCCAGCAGCCCCTACCCCAGCACTATCCCCAGGCGGGGTGGGTGGAGCACGACCCCCTGGAGATATGGGACACCCAGCGCCGCGCCGCGGCGGAGGTCATCGCCCGGCTGCCGGAGGGCGGCGTGGCGGGCATCGGCGTCACCAACCAGCGGGAGACGACCATCCTCTGGGACAAGGCCACCGGTCAGCCGGTGTACAACGCCATCGTGTGGCAGTGCCGCCGCACGGCGGAGCTGTGCGAGGAGCTGAAGCGCCGGGGGCTGGAGGAGCGCATCCGCTCGGCCACGGGTCTGCTGATCGACGCCTATTTCTCCGGCAGCAAGATCCGCTGGATACTGGACAACGTGCCCGGCGTCCGCCGCCGGGCGGAGCGGGGCGAGGTGCTGTTCGGCACGGTGGAGAGCTGGCTGATCTGGAAGCTCACCGGCCGTCATGTGACCGACTTCGCCAACGCCAGCCGCACCATGCTGTTCGACATCCACCGACTCTGCTGGGACGAGGAACTGTGCGGCATACTGGGCGTGCCCACGGCCATGCTGCCTGCGCCGGTGCCCAACAGCACGGTGTACGGCACGGTGCAGCCGGGCATACCGGGTCTGGAATCGCTGGCGGGGACGCCGGTGTGCGGCGCGGCGGGCGACCAGCAGTCCGCCCTGTTCGGGCAGACCTGCTTCGCCCCCGGCGAGGCCAAGAACACCTACGGCACCGGCTGCTTCACCCTGATGAACGTGGGCGGTAAGCCCGTCCGCTCCCGGGCGGGGCTGCTCACCTCCGTGGCGTGGCAGGTGGACGGACAGACTACCTACGCGCTGGAGGGCAGCGTGTTCAACGCAGGCAGCACCATCCAGTGGCTGCGGGACGAGCTGGGCATCATCTCCTCCGCACCGGAGATCGACGCGCTGGCCGCCACGGTGCCCGACAGCGGCGGCGTGGTGGTGGTGCCGGCCTTCACGGGGCTGGGCGCGCCCTACTGGGACATGTACGCCCGGGGCGCGATCCTGGGTATCACACGGGGCACGGGGCGGGCGCACATCGCCCGGGCGGTGCTGTCCTGCATCGCCGCGCAGGTGACGGATCTGATGCTGGCCATGCGGCAGGACGCGGGCTGCGACATCGCGCTGCTGCGCGCCGACGGCGGCGCCAGCGTGTCGGACGTGCTGCTGCAGATGCAGGCCGACCTGCTGCGCATCCCGGTGGACAGGCCGGAGATGGTGGAGACGACGGCCTTCGGTGCGGCGGCGCTGGCGGGGCTGAGCTGCGGCTTCTGGCAGAGCATGGAGGAGCTGTCCTCCCTGCGGCGCAGCCAGCGGGTGTTCCTGCCGGAGCGCCCGCAGGCGGACTGCGATGCCTATTACCGCCTGTGGAAGCGGGCGGTATCCCGGGCGGCGGACTGGATCGAGCACTGAATGAACAGTGTGTAAATTTCGTCACATAGCGCTTGCAAGTCCGGGAAAAACGCGCTATACTGACGGCAACAGGCAAATATGGAAAGGAGTTTTCAATTATGGGTATTCTCAATGATATCAGCAAGAAGGCGCAGGAGTACGCCGGCATCGCCGTGGACAAGGCGAAGGATCTGGCAGAGGTCGCCGCGGACAAGGCGCAGGCCCTCACCGACACCGCCAAGGTCAACATGGCCATCATGAGCGAGCAGCGGGAGCTGGAAAAGAATTACCGCGCCATCGGCGAGTGGTTCGTGTCCGAGTATCAGGGTGAGATCCCCGACGCCGTGAAGGACGTGGTGGCTGCCGTCGCCGCCTCCAAGGAGCGCATCGCCCAGCTGGAGGCCAGCAAGCCCCAGAAGGACGAGCCGGTGGTGGACGAGGCCGATGTGTCCTTCAAGGTCTGCCCCGTCTGCGGCGCCGCCAGCGACAGCAAGTTCTGCCCCCACTGCGGCGCGCCCATGGGCGAATAACAGCAAAAAAAGAAAGCCCGCAAGGGCTTTCTTTTTTTATGCCAGCTTCGTCCACACCATGGGGAAGGCGACCAGCTCCTGCTCCTGCGCCGTCAGCTGACCGCTGAGCTGCCCGTCATCGTCCGTCCAGCTCATGGTGCCGTCGCTGTTCAGCGTATAGGCCACATAACCGGCGGCGTCCAGCTCATCGGCCGTCTCCGCCATGAACAGCTGACCGTCCACGGCCTTGCACCAGCCGGTGCTCTCTGTGCCCGCGTCGGAGCCCAGCATCAGCGTCAGCAGCTCGCCCATGTCCACGGCGCTGAAAATGGTGGAGATGTACTCCTCCACGGTCATACCCATGGCCTCCAGCGCCGCGTCGTACTCCTCCCGGCTCATGCCCTGCGCCTCGCCGGCGGCGTACACCAGCTCCGCCAGCACCGGCGTCAGCGCCTGATAGTACCCGGTGAGGGATTCGCCTGTGGCGTCCATGTCCACGCCCAGTGTATACGCGCCGTCCTCCGCCACCGTGAAGTCCATGTACACGCAGAATGCAGCCGCGCTGTCCAGCTCCTTCAGCTCATAGCTCTCGGCCATCTCCTCGTTGATCACCTGGGTGAGATCCATGGCGTACTGCCATGTGCCCACCAGCTTCTTTGTCTCGTTTTTGCTGCACGCCGTCAGGCTCAGCGCCATGACCAGCGCCAGCAGCGCCGCGATCGTCTTTTTCATCTTGCATCTCCTAAAAAAGTAGTCTGGTTCCGCTCCGACGATTATACAGGATATGCGGCGCATCTGTCAACTTTACAACCGGTGCATTTTTTGATATAGTTTTTCCATACAGGCAAGGAAAGGGGTGCTGGTACATGACGCTGCTGCAAATGAGCTACATTCTGGAGGTGGATCGCTGCGGCTCCATGAACCGGGCGGCGCAGAACCTGTTTCTGTCCCAGTCCGCGCTGTCCGCCGCCATTGCGGAGGTGGAGCGGGAGCTGGGCGTGACGGTGTTTCTGCGCACCAACCGGGGCGTGACGCTGACGGAGGAGGGGCGCGAGCTGGTGGCGCAGATCGCGCCGCTGGTGGATCGCAGCCGCAAGCTCAGCCGCTATTACAGCGAGCGCCGCGCCGCCGACCGGGCGTCCCTGTCCGTGGCCTCCCAGCGCTATCCCTTCTGCGCCATGGCCTTTGTGGAGTTCCTGCACCTGCTGGACGAGCCGCACATACAGGTGAGCTTCAAGGAGATGGAGATGGCCGCCGTTATCGACGAGGTAGCCGAGCGCCGCAGCGCGCTGGGTGTGATCTTTGTGTCCGACCGGACGGAGCACTTCATCACCCGCATCCTGTCGGAAAAAAATCTGCTCTTCCAGCCGCTGGTGAACATCCGCCCCCGTGTATTCCTGCGGAAGGGGCATCCCCTGTCCGGCGAGAGCGCCGTGCGGCTGGAGCAGCTGTACGCCTACCCCTATGTGGTGTTCACCCAGTCCGACAGCAACTACCACTACGCGGAGGAGGCGGTGGTGGGCACCGGCGCGGAGTTCGACCGGGTGGTGTCGGTCAGCGACCGCGCCACGGCCTACAACGTGATGGCGCACACGGACTGCGTGTCCACCGGCAGCGGCGTGCTGCCGGACGGCTACGGCGACGACCGGCTGATGACCCTGCCGCTGGTGGGCGACGTGGCGGACATGCGGCTGGGCGTCATCCGCCCCAAGGACGTGCCCCTCACCGGCTACGGCGAGAAGTTCGCCGCCATTCTTAAGGATATCGTCTCCAAGCTGAATCAGGAGGCGTAAAAAAAGAACCGCCTAAAGGCCGCCTGACACAAGAAAACACACGGTTTTGCCTGTGTCTATCCGGCTGAAATCGACCGAAAAAACGCCCGCATGCGTCAGCATGTGGGCGTTTTTACAGCCAATTTCAGCTCGAATTTACTTTGGCAAAACTGCTTCGCACCGAAAAAGAGCGCGTTTTGTGCAGAGCCGAGGCGCGTCGCCGCAGGCATACTGGATGTCTGTCAAGGCGGCGCAACGACGGGGCTGCGCGAAACGCGCCTTTTGCGGCGTATGTTTTCTTATGCCAGGCGGCCTAAGGCCAGACGGCCTTAGGCGGTTCTTTTCGCTGTTTACTTCACGCAGATCGTCTCGATCTCCACCAGCGCGCCGCGGGGCAGAGCGCCTACCTCCACAGCGGAGCGGGCGGGGTACTGACCCTCGGTGAAGAACTCGGCGTACACCGCGTTCATGGCGGCGAAATCGCCCATGCTCTGCAGGAACACGGTGGTCTTGACCACGTTGTCCATGGTCAGGCCGGCGGCCTCCAGAATGGCCTTGATGTTGGTGAGCACCTGACGGGTCTGCTCGGTGATGCCGCCGGGGACGAACTCGCCGGTGGCGGGGTCGAAGGGCACCTGGCCGGACGTGACCAGGAAGCTGCCGCAGTCGATGGCCTGAGAATAGGGGCCGATGGCGGCGGGGGCATTGCCGGTGGCGATGATCTTCTTCATAACGTAACCTCCTGTATGTTCGTTCTGTGTGCGTCCGGCGGACGCCGGAACGTTTTTCGGTTCCACTTATACCATACTTTATACCACATTCCGCCGCAAATGGCAACCATTTCCCGCGTCTGCGCCGCGCTATCTGTTTTCTTTATGATATTTTCGCGGATATGACCGCGCCTCTGCACGCTTATTTCCCGACAAGCCGTCTTGTTTTACAAGATAATTATCCGTAAACACCCGTATAATGACTGTATTGTACAAATATTCCGTCCCCGCCGCCTGGAATTTGTTATCTATTTATTTTATAGCAGGCCATCAGATTTCGCCGCTACCGTTCGTCCCGCCGTCTGTGTTACTGTAAATACAGGAGACGAGCAAATCAAACCTGTATGTATATTTATATGTTGAGGAGGACGACCCATGTTGCACGAGAATTGCGGTTTCGGTACGAAAGCCATCCATGCGGGGAACGTGAAGGACGCCCAGTACGGCGCGCTGACCACCCCCATCTTCCAGACCTCCACCTTCGTCTTTGACAGCTGCGAGCAGGGCGGGCGCCGCTTTGCCGGGCAGGAGGGCGGCTACATCTACACCCGTCTGGGCAATCCCACCACCTCCGTGCTGGAGGCCAAGATCGCCGCGCTGGAAAACGGCGAGGCCTGCGTTGCCGCCGCCTCCGGCATGGGCGCCATTTCCTCCGCCCTGTGGACGGTGGCCGGCGCCGGGAAGCACATCGTGGCTGACGGCACGCTGTATGGCTGCACCTTCGCCCTGCTGAACCACGGCATGACCCGCTACGGCGTGGAGGTCAGCTTTGTGGACACCTCCGATCTGGACGCGGTGCGGGCAGCGCTGAAGCCCAACACCTGCGCCGTCTATCTGGAGACGCCCGCCAACCCCAACCTGAAGATCGCCGATATCGCTGCCGTGGCGGACATCGCCCACGGGTACAACAAGGACATCAAGGTGATCTGCGACAACACCTTCGCCTCCCCCTATCTCCAGCGTCCGCTGGAGCTGGGCGCCGACGTGGTGGTACACTCCGCCACCAAGTACCTCAACGGCCACGGCGACGTGATCGCGGGCTTCGTGGTGGGCTCCGCCGAATTCTGCACCGAGGTGCGCATGTTCGGCCTGAAGGACATGACCGGCGCGGTCATGGATCCCTTCACCTCCTTCCTGATCCTCCGCGGCCTGAAAACGCTGGAGATCCGTATGCAGAAGCACTGCGCCAACGCCAAGGCCGTGGCGGAGTTCCTGTACAACCACCCCGCCGTGGAGAAGGTCTACTATCCCGGCCTGATCGACCATCCCGGTCACGATATCGCCCGCCGTCAGATGAGCGACTTCGGCGGCATGCTGTCCTTCGAGGTCAAGGGCGGCCGCGAGGCCGGCGCCAAGCTGGTCAACGCCCTGCACCTGATCACCGTGGCCGTGTCGCTGGGCGACGCCGAGACGCTGATCGAGCACCCCGCCTCCATGACCCACTCCACCTACTCCGAGGAGGAGCTGGCGGCCTCCGGCATCGCCGCCGGTCTGATCCGCCTGTCCGCGGGTCTGGAGGACGCCGAGGACATCATCGCCGACCTGAAGCAGGCTCTGGCGCAGCTGTAAGCGGTTTCACAGAATATAGGGGGATAAAAGGAAGGAGCGCCGCAGGGCGCTCCTTCCCGGTTTTTCTCTCATTATTTCGCGGCGCGATCCGCCTGAATGAGCAGCTTCAGCGCTTCCACGCCCACCTGCACGGCGGAGGTGGTGTCCTCGCTCATCTTCTGATCCAGCCCGGCGGCCTCCCGCTCCTGGTTCCACACCACATGGAAGCAGGAGCCGCAGCGGCACTTCAGCGCGTCAGCCACCACGAACAGGGCGGCGGATTCCATCTCGCTGGCCTTGACGCCCAGCCGCTTCCACGCCTCCCACAGGTTCAGCAGTTCGTAGGACACGGGCATGCGGGCGGGGCTGTGCTGGCCGTAGAAGGCGTCCTTGCACTGGACGACGCCCACCTGCGTGCGCTTGCCCAGCGCCCGGGACGCCTGCACCAGCGCGGTGGTAACATCAAAGTCAGCCACGGCGGGGTACTCGATGGGGGCATACTCCCGGCTGGTGTGCTCAAAGCGGATGGCGCCGGTGGCCACCACCACGTCGCCGGACTGCACGTCCAGATCGATACCGCCGCAGGTGCCCACGCGGATGAAGGTGTCCGCGCCGATGTTGTGCAGCTCCTCCATGGCGATGGAGGCGCTGGGGCCGCCGATGCCGGTGGAGCAGACGGACACCTTTTCCCCCAGCAGGGTGCCGGTGTAGACGGTGTACTCCCGGTTCTGCGCCACGAAATGGGCGTCGTCGAACAGGGCGGCGATCTTCTCGCAGCGGCCGGGGTCGCCGGGGAGTATGACGTAGCGTCCCACGTCGCCGGGGACACAGTGGATGTGGTACTGGTGATCCAGTTTCTGCATGGCAGGTGCCTCCTTATCTATACAAATGGTTGTATCGTATGAAAAAATTACCGGATGTATTCTCTTCGCCCGGTGTTGTTTATCATATCACGGATGGCGAAAAATTGCAACGTCAGGTGGCGCAAAAGGGAAAAAGTGTCGGGACTACGGCGCGTTTCGCGGCAAAAACTACGAATGCACCGCGCGCGTGATGAGCGTGTTTTTCGCGTGCGGCGCAAGCACGGGAAAAGGAGGAACGGATATGACGGATCGGTTAATGGCACTGGCGGCGGCGCTGATGCTGGCGGTAACGCTGGCGGCCTGCGGCGAGGCGGACAACAAAAAGCCCTCGCCCCAGCCGGACACCACGCCTAACGGCAGCATCACCACCCAGCCGGACACCAACGGCACCGATGACAGCGTGACGGACGGACGGGGCGAATCGCCGGGCGACAGCATGAACGGCGGAAACAACGAAACGGGCGGCGCCGTGCCCGGCGACGGCGACATGAGCGTAGGCGGCGGCGAGGACGCCCGCTCCCGGAAATACGACCGGGCGCTGGCGGCATCGCTGAGCCAGCTCATTCTCAACCGCATAGGCGGCTAAGCGGCAGCGCGGCGGACGCATGGCGTCCGCCGCGTCAGCTTTGACGTAGGTCTTGCATTTTCAGAAAAATGGGATATTATATAAGTGAAAAAATTTGTGCCGCAGGCGCGGCAGAGAAAAGAAGGTTTTACTATGACAAAAATCGACATCGTATCCGGTTTTCTGGGCGCAGGCAAGACGACCCTCATCAAGAAGCTGCTGGCGGAGGCCTTTCAGGGCGAGAAGCTGGTGCTCATCGAGAACGAATTCGGCGAGATCAGCATCGACGGCGGCTTTCTGAAGGACTCCGGCGTGCAGATCAGTGAGATGTCCTCCGGGTGCATCTGCTGCTCGCTGGTGGGAGACTTCGACCGGGCGCTGAAGGACGTACATGAGCAGTTCCACCCCGACCGCATCCTCATCGAGCCGTCCGGCGTGGGCAAGCTCAGCGACGTGATCGTGGCGGTGGAGAACGCCGTGAAGGACGTGCCGGACATGCAGCTCAACAGCTTCGTCACCGTGGCGGATGCCACCAAGGTGAAGGTCTACATGAAGAACTTCGGCGAGTTCTACAACAACCAGATCGAGTCCGCCGGCACCATCATTCTCAGCCGCACCCAGCGGCTGAGCCAGGAGAAGCTGGAGGCGGCGGTGGCGCTGCTGCGGGAGAAGAACCCCACCGCGGCCATCCTGACCACCCCGTGGGACGCGCTGGACGGCATGACCATCCTCAGCGCCATCGAAAAGGTGTCGCTGGCGGACGAGCTGCTGGCGAAGATGCGCGCCGAGCACGAGGCGGACGAGGAGGAGCATCATCATCACCACCATCACCATGATGACGAGGACGAGCATGAGCACTGCTGCCATCACCATGACCATGATGACGACGATGATGACCACGACCACTGCTGCCACCATCACCACGACCACGACGAGGACGAGCATGAGCACCACCATCACCACCACGACGGCGAGGCGTGCGACGATCCGGAGTGCGGCTGCCACCATCACCATCATCACGCCGACGAGGTGTTCGTCAGCTGGGGCGCCGAGACGGTGAAGCCCTTTACCGAGGACGAGCTGGAGCGTATCCTGACGGCGCTGGACGGCGGCGAGTACGGCGCCATCCTGCGCGCCAAGGGCATCGTGGCCGCTGCCGACGGCGGCCAGTGGCTGCACTACGACTTCGTGCCGGAGGAGCACCAGATCCGCCGCGGTCCCGCCGATTACACCGGCCGGCTGTGCGTCATTGGCTCCGGGCTGAAGGAGGATAAGCTCCAAGAGCTGTTCGGGCTGTAAGGAGCGGTAACGACTATGGATATTCCTGTTTATCTCATCGCCGGCTTTCTGGACGCCGGCAAGACCAGCTTCATCAACGGCATCCTGCGGGACGGCTTCGCCGCCGAGGATCGGACGCTGCTGCTGTGCTGCGAGGAGGGCGAGCTGGGCTATGACCCCCATGTGCTGAGCAACGTGTTCACTTACACGGTGGAGGACGAGGAGCAGCTGACGCCGGAGTTCCTGAAGAAGCTGGAAAAGCAGTACCGCCCCAAGCAGGTGATCGTGGAGTACAACGGCATGTGGAGCATGGAGAAGCTGTACCGGGAGGGACTGCCCGCCAACTGGATCCTGTACCAGATCATGTGCCTTGTGGACGCCCGCACCTTCGAGATGTATGTGAAGAACATGGGGCAGCTGATGATGGAGAAGATCACCAACGCCGACATGCTGATCTTCGATCACTGCAACGAGCAGCTGCGCGCCCAGCTGCGCAGCCGCAACCTGCGGATGGTGAACCGCCGGGCGGATATCTATCTGGAAAACGAGGACGGCACCAGCGAGGAGTATGTCACCCCGGAGATGTCCCCCTTCGATCTCAGCAGCGGCAAGCTGGACGTGCCGGACGAGGACTACGGCATCTGGTATGTGGACATGATGGACAACCCCGGCCGCTACGAGGGCGTGGAGGTGTCCTTCAAGGCGCTGATGTGCCACTCCAAGAAGTTCAAGGGCGTCCACTGCCCCGGCCGGTTCGCCATGGTCTGCTGCGACAAGGACATGCAGTTCCTGGCGCTGGTGTGCCGGGGCGAGGGGCTGGACAAGTACAAGGACAAGGAGTGGGTGAAGATCCACGCCACGGTGAAGAAGGAGGCCTGCGATGCCTATCAGGGCGAAGGCCCCGTGCTGTACGTTACCTCCATCGCCGCCACCACCAAGCCCGACCCCGAAATGGTGTCCTTCTGATAACAAAGCGTATATTGTGCATCGCTTATTGCACTGTGTATACAAAAAGACCCGCCGATGGCGGGTCTTTTCGCGTTTTCGCTTCTATCAGTGCATCAGCTGCACGGCGGCGGGAAGGTTTTCGATCTCCACCCGCGGCGCGCTGGGACAGTATTCCCCGTCCAGCGACCAGGGCAGCTCCTCGTCGGTGGTGACGGTGACGTGCCGCACATGGCGCAGGATCACGCCGGGGTAGTCGTACTGCATGCGGGTCATGACGTTGATAAGATTTTGCAGATCCAGCGCCGACTTGGGCATCCGCAGGAGCAGCAGCTCAAACATGCCGTCGTCCATACGGACGCAGGCGGGGTCCAGCTTCACAAGCCCGCCCAGCGACGTGGAGTTGCACACGGCGCCGAAGATGAACTCTCCCTCAAAGTGCTCACCGTCGGCCTCCACCGCGCAGCGGTAGGGGCGCAGGGAGTCCAGATCGCCCAGCCCCTCCAGAATGTAGGCGAAGTGCCCCAGCGCGTTTTTGGCTGCCTGGGTCGCGGAGTAGGAGGAGCGGGTAAAGGCGCCGAAGGACGCCACATACGCAAAGTACCGGTCGTTGTGCCGTCCCACGTCCAGCGGGTACGGCGCACCGCAGACGGCGGCGCGGGCGGCCTCGTCCATGGCGGTGGGGAGATGCAGGCTGGCGGCGAAGTCGTTGGTGCTGCCGCAGGGCAGATAGCCCAGGGGCGGGCGCTGGGGCAGCTGCATAACGCCGGACAGCGTCTCGTTCAGCGTGCCGTCGCCGCCGGCGCACACGATCAGGTCATAGTCGCCGCCGCACCGGGCGGCCATGTCACGCGCCTGCCCGCCGGCCTCGGTAACGAAAATGTTCACCAAATAGCCGGCGCGGGAGAACTCTGCCGCCGCGTCAAACAGCGGGGCACGGGATTTTGTCTTTCCTGCACGGGGATTGACGATAAACAAGAGCTTTTTCATGGGGACACCCTTCCATACCATCGTATTCTGCGCGGAGTAGTTCGGTTATGATACCACAGTTCCGCCGGGAATGCAAGCCGCACTCCTGAGAGAATGTGCAAACGGTGTCCGCTCTTGACAGCATCCCTCTTTCAGTGATAAAATTCGCCTGTGGGAGAGATATTGCACCACAACGGCAGGCGGTTTGGCTCACACCACCCGAAAGGGGGTGAGCAAATGCGTATTACTTTACACATTGGTATCTTCACCGTTACCATCATCGTAAAGAAACGCGAAAACCGCCACTCCGACAAGTGACGGTTTTCTTAGTATAACTTTCACATAAACCGGAGCCAAACCGCTTGTCGCAGTATCTCTCCTGCTTTTTATTATATCCGTTTTCCGGCCTTTGTCAAGTCCGCAAAAAATGTTGCAAAACGGCCGCGGGACGGGTATGATAGAGAAAAACATCAGGAGGGCGGTCTTATGCGGCGGACACAATATTTCAAATGGGGTTTGACGGCGTTTCTCACCGTATGCGCCGTGCTGATCTTTTACGACACCTTCTATCAGGCCGGCACGCTGCAGCGGTTCGTGTCGCGGCTGGCGTCCATTCTGGCGCCGGTGCTGTACGGCTTCGCCATCGCCTACCTGCTGACGCCGATCATGTCCTGGCTGGAGAAGGCCATCCGCGCCCTGTGGCGGCGAGCGACAAAAAAGGAGCTGAAGCCCCGCTCCGGCGCGCTGCGGCTGGTGAGCATCCTGCTGACCGAGGCGGCGGTGATCTTCCTGCTGTACCTGCTGATGAGCGTGCTGATCCCGCAGGTGGCGGACAGCGTCACCACCCTCATCAACAACGCGGAGTCCTACTACCGGAAGGTATACCGCTGGGCGCAGGAGCTGCTGAACAGCGACAACGAGATCGCCGTCTGGCTGGCGGGGCGCATCACCGAGCGGTACTCCGACGGCATGGACTTCCTGACCAACCAGGTGCTGCCGTGGGCGCAGAAGGCCATCGGCCCCCTGACCAACGGTATATGGAGCGGCATCCGCGGGGCGGTGGGCTTCGCCTTCGACCTGATCGTGGGCATCATCGTGTCCATCTATCTGATGGGCATGAAGGAAAAAAGTCTGGCACGCTGCTGCAAGGCGGTGTACGCCGCGCTGCCGGAGGAAAAGGCCGACGCGGTGATGCGGGGCACCCGCAAGGTCAACAGCATTTTCTCCGGCTTTGTGCGGGGCAAGCTGCTGGACTCCCTTATCATCGGCATTCTGTGCTTCATCTGCTGCTCCCTGCTGAAGATGCCCTACACCCCGCTGGTAAGCGTTGTGGTAGGCGTGACCAACGTGATCCCCTTCTTCGGCCCCTTCCTGGGCGCGGTGCCCTCCGCATTCCTGATCCTGCTGGTCAGCCCCAAGCAGTGCCTGGTGTTCGTGATCTTCATCGTCATATTGCAGCAGTTTGACGGCAACATTCTCGGCCCCAAGATCCTGGGCGATGCCACAGGTATTTCCAGCTTCTGGGTCATCGTGGCCATTCTGGTGGGCGGCGGCTTCGGCGGCGTGCTGGGCATGTTCATCGGCGTGCCGGTGTTCGCCTGTGCGCAGGAGCTGCTGAAATACCTGATGGACAAGCGGCTGCGGAAGCGGAACATGCCCACGGAGGCGTATGCCTATGTGGGGCGGGCAAAGGACGACCCGGCAGAAACAACAGAGGAGACAACGACAGACAATGACAAAGGAACTGTATAACAAGCTGATGGCCTTCGGCAACGACTGCGAGCCGTTCCTGACCCATAACTACATGCGCACCACCGATCTGGACGACGGCACCGCCACGGTGACGCTGCCCATGCACACGGAGAGCCTGAACCGCTGGGGCGGCGCCCACGGCGGCATCCTGTTCTCCCTGTGCGATGTGGCCATGGGCATGGCCATTATGACCCTGCGGCAGGAGATGGTGGTGACGGTGAACGCCACCATCGACTATCTGGCCGCGGCCGCGGCGAGCAGCACCCTCACCGCCGTGGGCAAGGTAGACCGTCTGGGCGGCAAGCTGGCCTTCTGCTCGGCGGAGACGACGGACGAGACGGGCAAGGTCATTGCCCGCGCCCACTGCGTCATGTGCTTCACCGGCAAGGCGCTGCCCCTGTGAGCGGCCGGGCGCTGCGCCGCTGGCTTCTGACGCTGGCGGCGTTCTTTGCCGTTTACTTCGCCCTGCGCACCAGCCGGGCGGCCATGAACGCCCTGTGGTACGGGGCGATCTGTCCGGCGGAGCAGTGGCTGGGGCGGCTGTGGGGCGGCTGGAGCCTCTCCGTGGGCGAGGTGCTGATCGTCACCGCCGTGTGCGCCGCGCTTATAGCCGCCGCCAATGGCATCCGCTGCATCGTCTCCGCCCGCCGGAAATGGCGCGCGGCGGCACAGGTGCTGACCACCGCCCTCTGCACGGTACTGACGGTGTACGCCGGCTTCTGCCTGCTGTGGGGCGTGGGCTACAACACGGACGGCTTCCGGGAGAAAAGCGGCCTGACCACCGCGCCTGTGACCGCCGATCAGCTGGCACAGGTGACGGCCTATTTCGCCGATCAGCTGGCGCTGTCCGCCGGTGAAGTCCCCCGCGACGGGGACGGCGTGTGCCGTCTGGACTACCGGCAGCTGCTGACCGGCAGCGAGAGCTCGCTGGACGTGCTGACGGAGGAATTCCCCTTTCTGGACGCCAAGACCGGCCGCGCCAAGGCCTTCGGCTGCTCCCGCGCGCTGAGCGCTCTGCGCTTCACCGGGTTCTACTTCCCCTTCACCGGCGAGGCCAACGTGAACACCGACAGCCCCTCTGCCTTCCTTCCGGCCACCGTGTGCCACGAGATGGCGCACCAGCGGGGCATCACGGCGGAGGAGGAGTGCAATTTCATCGGCATCCTGGCCGCCACCCGGTCAGACTGCGCCGCCTATCGCTACTCTGGCTGGCTGACGGGCTTCGGCTATCTCTCCAACGCGCTGTACAGAGCCGACCGGGACGCTTGGCAGCTCATTCGGGACAGCCTGCCGGAGACGGTGGCAGCCGACCTGCGGGCGGACAACGCCTACTGGTCACAGTTCCGGGGTACGGTATCCCAGCTGTCGGACAAGGTATACGACGGCTTCCTGAAAAGCAACGGCGACACGGACGGCGCGAAAAGCTACGGCGTCGTCACCGACCTGCTGGTGGCCTATTTCGGCGCATGACGCTCTTCCTTTTCGGGAGGGCGTTATTGCCCCGTTGCAAGGCGTTGACAGATATGGTATAATTGTAAATTGAGAATATATGTAAAAACGAGGACAGAACTATGGAAGTGACACAGGGCGCACCGTTCGAGAGCTTCGGCCTGTCAGAGGCCACCATGCGCGCCATACGAAATAAACATTATACCGTCAGCACGCCGGTGCAGGCCGGCTGCATCCCGCCCATGCTGGCGGGCAAGGACGTCATCGCCAAGGCTCCCACCGGCACCGGCAAGACCATGGCCTTCGGCATCCCCATCATCGAGCGCATCGACCGGGAGAGCGAGGAGGTGCAGGCCGTGATCCTGGCGCCCACCCGCGAGCTGGCCATGCAGATCACCGATGAAATGCGCGACATCGCCGTGTGCCACGAGGGTGTGCGGCTGGTGTGTCTCTACGGCGGCCAGCCCATTGGCAAGCAGATCGACGCGCTGAAGCGCCGTCCCCAGATCGTGGTAGCCACGCCGGGACGGCTCAGCGATCACATGAAGCGCCGCACCGTCAGTCTCAAGAGCGTCCGCACCGTGGTGCTGGACGAGGCCGACCGCATGCTGGACATGGGCTTCATCCACGATGTGACCCGCATTCTGGACAAGATCCCCAGCCGCCAGAATCTGGGCATGTTCTCCGCCACCATCTCCCGGGAGGTCATGGACATCTCCTGGGTCTACCAGCGGGATCCGGAGGAGATCACCGTGCAGGCCACCAAGGAGAACAAGCCCGACATCCTCCAGTACCGGCTGGAGGTGCCCTCCGACGGCAAGGTGGACGCCATTGCCAAGATCCTTGCCCACGAGAATTACGACCGGGTGATCTGCTTCTGCAACACCAAGGGCAGCACCGAGCGTCTCACCAAGTTCCTGCAGATGCGCGGCGTGGACGCCCAGTGCATCCATGGCGACATTCCCCAGCGCAAGCGGGAGGAGGTCATGCAGCGCTTCCGCGACGGCAAGCTCCGTGTCTTTGTAGCCACGGACGTGGCCAGCCGCGGCATCGATGTGGACGACGTAGACGCCGTGTTCAACTACGAGGTGCCGGAGGAAAACGAGTATTACATCCACCGCATCGGCCGCACGGGACGCGCAAAAAAGCACGGCGTGGCCTACACACTGCTCAGTGACTTTCCCAGTCGCCTGCGTCTGGACAACATCGCCCGCAACACCCGCAGTACCATCGTCCCAGCGCAGCTGGGCGACGACGGCAGCGTGACGCCTGTCAGCAAATAATATCTGAGTATAGCAGGAGAACCGCCCGATGGCGGTTCTCTCAGACTGACAAAAAACCTGCTCGGTCACAGGTATCGAAGGGAAGGATAGTGTGAAAGGGAACCGTCAGGGTTCCCTTTCGCGTTCAATCACCCGCCGCAGCGACCAAAATCGCAAAATAAAATACTGTTTTTTATTTTGCAATTTTGCCTCAGCTTGTCAAAAAAGTCCGAACGGACTTTTTTGACAAGCTGGGAGAACCGCCCGATGGCGGTTCTCTTTTTTTATTTCTCCTGTTCGGCCTTGCACTCCATGGCCTCCTGCTGGTAGTCCAGCGCCGCCTGGCGCAGCTCGGCAATGGCTGCCTCGTCCAGCGCGGAGCGCACCCTGGCGGGGGAGCCGAAGGCCAGCGAGCCGTCGGGGATCACCGCGTGCTGCGGCACCAGCGCCCCGGCGCCGATGAGGCAATTGCTGCCCACCTGCGCGCCGTTGAGCACGATGGCGCCCATGCCGATGAGCGTGTTGTCGCCCACCGTGCAGCCGTGGAGGATGGCGCCGTGCCCCACCGTCACATTCTGCCCGACCACCACCGGGTAGTCGTAGTCCACATGCACCACGCAGTTGTCCTGAATGTTGGTGCCGCTGCCGATGGTGATGGGCGCTCTGTCGCCCCGCAGCACCGCGCCGAAGAACACGCTGCTGCGCTCGCCCAGCGTGACGTCGCCCCGGACGGTGGCGTTGTCTGCCACAAAAGCGGAGGAGGAAATGGTGGGATTTTTCATGGGAAGCACCTCGCTGCAAAAATTTCTCCTCATTTTACCACACTTGTCAGAGAAAATCGACAACCAGATAGAATTTTGTGCTTACATTTTTCGACAGCATGTGGTATAATACAACAGAAGGGGGGACGCATGGCCGGTATGCCGTGTGCTTTTTTGTGTCAGTGTGTTGTGTGCGAAAAGGAGTGTGCGTGATGTTTGCAGTGGGCGATCTGGTGGTATACGGCGGCGAGGGTGTCTGCCGCGTGGAGAGTATCGGGCCTTCCGGCCTGCGGTACGACGGCGGCGACAAGACCTATTACCATCTTGCGCCCCTCTATCGCAGCGGCACCGTCATGACCCCGGTGGATACCGCCGTGATGATGCGCCCCATTATCAGCCGCGACCGGGCTATGGAGCTGATTGCCGCCCTGCCGCAGCTGCCGCCCCAGCGCCCCGCCGAACGGGGCATGCGGTTCGCCAAGGACTTTTACCACCAGCTGGTGCTGCGGTGCGACTGCGGCGAGCTGGCGGCCATGATCCACGGCATCTGCCACAAGCGCGCCTGGGCGGTGCGCCACGGCAAGAAGGTCAGCCAGATGGACGAGCGCTATCTCAAGCGCGCCGAGGAGCAGCTGTACGGTGAGCTGGCGGCGGCGCTGGATATGCCCCGGGATCAGGTGCTGCCCTTCATCCGCCAGACATGGGAGAAGTGGCCGGAGCAGCTGCCCAAGCAGGAGCAGGAGAACGCCCCCGCCCAGGAAGCGGCAGAAGCAGAATAACAAACAGGGACGGCGCTGCCGTCCCTGTTTCGGTGTGTCGATACACCCACGCCCCTGTCATTCCGAACCAGTGACCGATGTCACTGGTGTGGGAATCCGTAACCTTTTAGCTGGGAATCTGCGGAAAAGTGCAGGAATTATGCGTTTTGGAAACGGATTGCCACGCCAGTCTGTACCCCAAGGGCACTTGCTTCGCGGCGCGGACTGGCTCGCAATGACAGGCTTTTTTGACAGACTGAGCAAGGCAGCCAGCGGCTGCCTTGCTTTTTTCTGCGCTATTTCGGTTCGCGGGCGTCAGTCGCCCTCCCGCATGCGGTAGCCCACGCCCACCTCGGTGAAGATGTACTGGGGGTTGCCGGGGGTCGGCTCGATCTTCCGGCGGATGTTGGCCATGTTCACCCGGAGGATCTGGTTGTCGGTCTTGGCCTTGGGACCCCACAGCTCGCGGATGATGAAGTCATACGTCAGCACCTTGCCGGCGTACTTGCCCAGCAGCGCCACGATCTTGTACTCGTTGACGGTCAGCCCGGCGTTCTGACCGTTCATCAGCACCTGGTGCTTGTCATAGTCGATGGTCAGGTCGCCGGTGACGAACTTGCCGGACTGGGCGATCTGGGTGTTGGACAGGGTGGTGCGGGTGTGGCGGATGGCGGTGCGGATGCGCGCCAGCAGCTCGGAGGTGCCGAAGGGCTTGACCAGATAGTCGTCGGCGCCGTAGTCCAGCGCCTCCACCTTGTCGTGCTCGTGGTTGCGGGCAGACACCACCACCACCGGCAGGTTCGACCACTTGCGCACGGACTTGAGCACCTCCATGCCGTCCATGTCGGGGAGCCCCAGATCCAGCACGATCATATCGGGGCAGTGGGAGGCGATCATGGTCAGAGCCTCCTCGCCGCTGCGGACAATGATGGTATCGAAGCCGTTGGCGGTGAGGATCATGGAAATAAAGTTGCTGATGGACTGCTCGTCCTCCACGATCAGGACCTTGTCTTTAATCTTCATCGCTTTCTCCTTTCATAGGCAGCGTCACGGTAAAGACCGCGCCACCCTCTGGTTTGTTGTCGCCGCGGATCACGCCGCCGTGCGCCAGCACGATGGTGCGGCACACGGACAGGCCGATGCCCATGCTGCGCTGGCCGTCGCTGCGGCGGTCGCTGCGGGCGGAGCCGTCGAACAGCTTGGACAGCAGGTGCTGCGGGATGCCCCGGCCGTCGTCGGACACGGTGATCACCGCGCAGCTGCCCTCCTCCCGCAGGCTGACATCGATGTGATTCGTCTCGCCGTGTATCACGGCGTTTTCCATCAGGTTCACCAGCACCTGCTCTATCAGCAGCGGGTCCATGGGCACCATCATCAGCTCGTCGGGCAGATGGACGCGGATGTCCACCTCCGGATAGTGCTTGTGGGTCTTGGCTACGGCGGACTCGATGACCTCCTCCGCCGGCTCCGGCAGCTTTTTCACCCGCGCCTCCTCCGAGCTGATGCGGGTGATGGACAGCAGGTTCTCCACAATGCGGATGAGCCACTGGGCGTCCTCGTTGGTGGAGCGCAGCAGCTGCTCCCGCTGCTCCTGCGTCAGGGTGCCGTCCTGCTCCAGCAGCACATTGGTGGCGCCCACAATGCCCGTCAGCGGTGTGCGGATGTCGTGAGACACGGCGCGCAGCAGGTCGGCGTACATCTTTTCCCGCTCCGCATCCCGGCGGATCTGCTCCATCTGCTTGGCGCGGCTGGTGACGGTGGCCGTCAGGATGGAGATGGTCATCATGACCAGGAACGTCAGCGGAAAGCCGGTGAGGGTAAAGCTGATGTGCCAGAAGGGATAGGTGAATATGTAGTCCACGCTGAACACGCCCACGACAGCCGCGATAATGCCCAGCAGATAGCCGTCCGTCCAGAAGGCCGTCAGGAACACGTCCAGCAGAAAGATCATGGCCACATAGCTGGTATCGTTGTGCATGTCGAAGCTGCGCAGCAGCAGGCACCCCATGACGGACATCAGATACATGCCCAGCGCCTTGAGCGTGTCCACACCGGAGAAATGCAGCCCGATGGTGCGCAGCAGCTTTTTGCGCCGCGCGTCTTTTGCGGTCATAGATGTCCTCCCCTCGTTTTGATGGTGCCATTGTACCACATTCCGCCGTTAAGAAATCGCTAAGAACGCGTTAAGATTCGAGGGGCAAATCGTTAAAATTGCAAAAAAACAGAGACGGCGCCGCCGTCTCCTCTCGTCTTTGCTCCCGGTACGCAGGGATGGGTCTTGCTGTCTATATGAACGGGGCGAAGGCCGTCGAAACGGCTCGAAAAGATCCCCATAAAAAGCAAAATCCCACGCACATGGCGTGGTGTTCTCATCGGTGGTCGTTACCGCTGGCTGATCTCCCAGTCACAATCGGCAAAGATCATGTCGTCCAGGTCGCCCCAGATCCACGTTGTCGTCATAGTGCTATCACGCTCCTTTCTTTCATTTTTACACCCCTATTATATGCAGTTTCAACTTGTTTTGCAAGAAGAAAATTGGATGTATTGTATAAATGCTGTGTAAAGTTTTTGTGCAGCTTCAATAAATTTGGGCGGATAATATCTCTTGCACCAAGGCGCGGTACGGGGTATAATAAAGTGTTAATGCAGGCGAGGTGAGCGCGTATATGAGAGAATTTCACGGCGGAAGCTATGACGTGGCGGTGATCGGCGCCGGTCACGCGGGCATCGAGGCGGCGCTGGCGGCGGCGCGGATGGGCATGGAGACGATATGCCTGACGGTCAGCCTGGACGCGGTGGGCAACATGCCCTGCAACCCGGCCATCGGCGGCACGGGCAAGGGGCATCTGGTGCGGGAGCTGGACGCGCTGGGCGGCGAGATGGCACGGGCGGCGGATAAGGCGTGCATCCAGTACCGGATGCTGAACCGGGGCAAGGGCCCCGCTGTCTGGTCGCTGCGGGCACAGGCTGACCGCAGAAAATACCAGCAGATCATGAAGCACACGCTGGAACTGCAGCCCCACCTGACGCTGCGGCAGGCGGAGGTCACGGAGATCCGCTGCGAGGATGGCCGCGTGACCGCCGTGGTGCTGCGCACCGGCGCGGTGCTGGAGGCCAGAGCCGTGATCCTGTGTACCGGCACCTATCTGACGGGGCAGACCATCGTGGGCGAGTGCATCGAGTCCTCCGGCCCCGACGGGCTGCACCCGGCCAACGCGCTGGCGGACAGCCTGCGGGCGCTGGGACTGCCCCTGCGCCGGTTCAAGACCGGCACGCCGCCGCGTATCCACCGGGGCAGCGTGGATTTCAGCAAAATGGAGATACAGGAGGGGGACGACGCGCCCCTGCCCTTCAGCTTTGAGACGGAGCACGCGCCGGAAAACCGGGCGGTGTGCTATCTGACCTACACCAACGGGGAGACGCACCGGATCATCCGGGAGAATCTGGACAGAAGCCCCATCTACTCCGGTGTCATCGAGGGCATCGGCCCCCGGTACTGCCCGTCCATCGAGACGAAGGTGGTGCGGTTCGCGGACAAGCCCCGGCACCAGCTGTTCATCGAGCCTATGGGTCTGGACACGGAGGAGCTGTATGTGCAGGGCTTTTCCTCCTCCATGCCGGAGGAGGTGCAGATACAGATGCTGCACACGGTGCCGGGGCTGGAGCACGCGGTGATGATGCGCCCGGCCTACGCCATCGAATACGACTGCATCGACCCGCTGGCGCTGCGCCCCACGCTGGAGGTGCGGCAGATCGAGGGACTGTACGGCGCGGGGCAGTTCAACGGCTCCTCCGGCTATGAGGAGGCGGCAGTGCAGGGCTTTGTGGCGGGCGTCAACGCGGCGCTGAAGCTGCTGGGGCGGGAGCCGCTGGTGCTCCGCCGCAGCGAGAGCTACATCGGCACGCTGATCGACGATCTGGTGACCAAGGGCACGGAGGAGCCGTACCGCATGATGACCAGCCGCTCGGAGTACCGGCTGCTGCTGCGGCAGGACAACGCCGACGCGCGGCTGTGCCCCATCGGGCACGCGCTGGGGCTGGTCAGCGACGAGCGGATGGCGAAGGTGCGTGCCAAGTATGACGCGGTGGCGCGGGAGATACGGCGGCTGGAGCGCACCGGCGTTGCCGGCGGCGACGGGCTGAACGCGCTGCTGGCAGAGCGGGGCACCGCCCCGGTGGACAGCGGCAGCCGCCTCATCGACCTGCTGCGCCGCCCGCAGCTGGGCTACGACGATCTGGCACCCTTTGACCCGGAGCGCCCCGACCTGCCACAGGACGTGCGGGAGCAGGTGGCCATCACCGTGAAGTACGAGGGCTATATCCAGCGGCAGCAGCGGCAGGTGGCGGAATTTGAGAAGCTGGAGCGGCGGCTGCTGCCGCCGGACATGGATTACAGCCATATTCAGGGTCTGCGTCTGGAGGCGCGGGAGAAGCTGGACGCCCTGCGCCCGCTGAACGTGGGACAGGCCGGGCGCATCTCCGGCGTGTCGCCGGCGGACGTGGCGGCGCTGATGATTTGGCTGCAAGCACACGACAAGGAGGACAGGGACAATGGGTAAGCTGCGGTTTCTTTTCGCCCTGTGGATGGCAAAGCTGTCCATCCCGGCGCTGAAGATCACACGGCACAACGGCACGGATTTTCCCGGCAGTCTGGCGGTGAAGCTGTGCCCGGACTTTCTGAAATACATCGGCCGGCCGGACACCATCGTGGCTGTCACCGGCACCAACGGCAAGACCACCGTGGCCAACATGCTGGGCGACGTGCTGACCGCCGAGGGCAAAAGCGTCCTCAGCAACCGGGCGGGCAGCAACATCATCTCCGGCGTCAGCACGGCGCTGCTGAAGGGGTGCGATCTGCTGGGGCACATCCGCCCCGGCTACGATCTGGCGGTGCTGGAGGTGGACGAGCGCTCCGCGCCCCGGATCTATCCCTATGTGAAGCCGGACTATATCATCGTGACGAACCTGTTCCGGGATTCCATCATGCGCAACGCCCATCCGGGCTACATCGCGGATATCCTCACCCGGTCATTCCCCAGGACCAGTAAGCTCATCCTCAACGCCGACGATCTGATCTCCGGCTCCGTGGCGCCGGAGAACCCGCGGGTCTACTTCGGCATCGACCGGCTGCCCACGGACGTGACGGAGTGCGAGAATCTGCTGAACGACATGCGCATCTGCCCCCGGTGCGCCGGAAAGCTGCGGTACGAATACCGGCGCTACCACCACATCGGCCGCGCCGTGTGCGAGAGCTGCGGCTTCCACTCGCCAAGCAGCGACTATCTGGCCACGCAGGTGGACGTGCAGAGCCGCACCATATGCATCCGCGAGGCCGGGGAGGACTATCCCTACACCCTGATAACGGACAGCGTCCACAATATCTATAATATGGTCACGGTCATCGCCGCCCTGCGGCAGCTGGGCTACGACCACCCGACCATTGCCCGCGATCTGGCGCAGGTGAAGATCCCCGCCAGCCGCCTGTCGGAGGAGACCATCGGCGGGGTGAAGGTCATCATGCAGATGTCCAAGGACAAGAACGCGCTGGCGTGCAGCCGGAACTTCGACTATATCCGCTCCAAGCCCGGTAAGAAGGAGCTGCTGGTGATGATGAACTGCATGGGCGTGGCCAAAAGCTGGTCGGAAAACCCCAGCTGGATGTATGACACGGACTTTGAGTTCCTCAACAGCGATGACGTGACGTGCCTTGTGTGCGCGGGCCCCCGCGCCTACGACTACAAGCTGCGGCTGCTGCTGGCGGGCATCCCGGAGGAGAAGATACGGCTGGCGGAGGACGAATTCGCCGCGCTGGAGCTGCTGCCCCTGACGCCCGGCGAGGATGTGTATATCCTGTACGGCGTGGACGGCATGCCGCTGGCCTTCCGGGTGAAGGCAAGGCTGAAGGAAATGCTGACGGCAAAGGAGGGCGCGCGATGAAGGTGGAAATTCTGTTCCCGGAGGTCTGCAACCTGTACGGCGATCTGCAGAACGTGTACTATCTCCGGCGCTGCTGCCCGGAGCTGGAGATCGTGGAGACAGACCTTCACAGCAAGCCCCGGTTCCTGACGGAGGACGTGGCGCTGGTGTATATGGGCAGCACCACGGAGCAGGGGCTGGCGCTGGCTGCCGATGCCCTGCGCCCCTATACGGCGGAGATGGCGGCGAAGCTGGACGCGGGGCAGCTGATGCTGCTCACCGGCAACGCGCCGGACGTGTTCTCTGACGCCATGGACAGCGACAGCGCCGACACCATCAAGGGGCTGGGCATTCTGCCCGGCCGGGTGAAATACACCATGATGAAGCGGCACAACAGCTTCTATCTGGGCACCTTTGAGGGCATGGACATCGTGGGCTTCAAGAGCCTGTTCGGGTTCCACTACGACGCGCCGGAGAGCGGCGGCTGGTTCGACACCGTCCGGGGCGTGGGACGCACGCCGGAGACGAAGGTGGAGGGCTTCCGCCGGGGCGGGCTGATGGCCACGGCGCTGATCGGCCCGCTGCTGATCCTGAATCCCCCGCTGTGCAAGTGGCTGCTGCGGCAGATGGGCGCGCCCTCGGACGCGCTGGCCTTTGAGGATGCCGCCTTCGCCAGCTACGAAAAGCGGGTGGCGGAGTTCAAAGAGAGCGGCCGGAGCTGGCAGTATTCGTGACAAAACGCAAAAGAGGCAAAAAACCGCCCGCGGCATAGCCGCGGGCAGTCAGCTTGTCGATAAACCTAACCCCTGTCATTCCGAACCAGTGACCGATGTCACTGGTGTGGGAATCCGTAACCTTTTAGCTGGGAATCTGCGGAAAAGTGCAGGAATTATGCGTTTTGGAAACGGATTGCCACGCCAGTCTGTACCCCAAGGGCACTTGCTTCGCGGCGCGCACTGGCTCGCAATGACAGGATTTTTCGACAGTCTCAACCGCCCGCGGCATAGCCGCTGGCGGTTCCTGTTATTGCTCGATGATGCGGAACAGGCGCTTGCCGTTTTCCAGCGTGGCGTGCTCCAGCTCCTCCGGGGCGATGTCCTTCCACTCCGCCAGCTTTTCCGCCACCAGACGGACGTAGGACGAGTCGTTCCGCTGTCCCCGGTAGGGCACCGGCGTCATGTAGGGGCTGTCCGTCTCGATAAGCATCCGATCCAGCGGCGTGACGGCGGCTACCTCCGGGGCGCGGCGGGCGTTCTTGTAGGTCACGGGCCCGTCGAACCCCAGATACCAGCCCATGCCCAGCAGCTCCTGCGCCATCTCCGGGCTGCCGGAGAAGCAGTGGAACACACCGGTCACGTCCGGGAACTCCTTTACAATGGCCAGCGAATCCCCGTGGGCGTCCCGGTCGTGGAAGATCACCGGCAGGTGCAGCTCCCGCGCCAGCGCCAGCTGGCTGCGCAGCACCTGCTGCTGAAGCTCCCGCGGCGGGTTCTCCGCCCAGTAGTAGTCCAGCCCGATCTCCCCGATGGCCACCACCTTGGGCTGCTGCGCCAGCTGCCGCAGCGCGTCCATGTCCGCCGGGGTAAAGCCGCCGCAGTTCTCCGGGTGGATGCCCACGGCGGCGTAGACGTGGGGATACTCGGCGGCGTAGGCCACCGCCTTGCGGGAGCTTTCCAGATCGCAGCCGGGGTTCACCACCAGCGCCACGCCCCGCTGGGGCAGGCTTTCCAGCAGCAGCTCCCGGTCGGGGTCGAAGGCCTCGTCATCGTAGTGGGCGTGGGTGTCAAACAGCATGTCTCACGCCTCCAGACGAACCTTGCCCAGCATGGTGCTGTCCACATACTGCTCCTTGATGGCGCGCAGCTGCTGCATGTGGGGCTGCTGCATGTGGATGCGCTGGTGCTCGGCGCTCTGCCAGCGCTCGATCAGCAGCAGCTCGTTCTCGTCCTGGGCGGAGAAGTAGTAGTCGTAGGCCAGGCAGCCCGGCTCCTGCCGGATGGCGGTCAGGATGCCCTTTTCCACGATCTGGCGGACGAACGTCTCGCGGAAGCCGGGCTTGGCCTGATATTTCACATATAGGATCAATTCTTCCACAGAAAACACCTCCGGTTTTTTTCTCCATTGTAGCACGTTGGAGGGGAAGGTGCAAATTTTTTGCACATTTTCGCCGCACATCGTTGATTTGCGGTTGAAATCACGCATGAGCGGGAGTATACTGGTGACACGGGGGCAATCGCCCTGCGTTTTACACAAAATTGCACATTGGGGAGGTTACTATGAGAAAAATTCGGATAACCGTTCTGGCTCTGGCGCTGGCTGCGCTGTGCACGGCCACGGCGCTGGCCGCTGGGACGCGGGCTGTTGGCGACGTCAACGGCTCGGGGGACGTGAACATGACCGATATGCAGTGCCTGTACGATCTGCTGTCCACCGATAAGTACAGCGGTAGTCTGACGGACGAGGCAGGCCGCAGGGCGGCGGACATCAACGGCGACGGCGCGGTGGATATTCTGGACTACCAGCGGCTGTATGACATCCTGCGGCAGCAGGTAGATTATGATAATCCCGTGTATGAGTATGACGAAAACGGCAGAATGATACGGAAGTGCTATTACGATGCCACCGGAAAAGTGAATCGGTATCTGGTATACGAATACGGCGCAGACGGTCGCAAGAGCGCGGCGGTCTGTTATAACGCTGACGGCAGCGTACGGTATAATTGCAAGATAGAGTATCGTGCGGATGACTGGGCGGAGTGGACGTACTACGACCCGGAGACAAATAAGGTTTTGGGAGTTGATATGGATGATGCCAACGGCGTTTTGAGGCAGTCCACCGAGTATGATCCCGCGACCGGAAAAGTTGCCTGCGTTTGGGAGTATGACGAAACCGGGACGCTGCGCAAATCCACCGAATATGATACGGACACCGGCAAGGTGGTCTGTGTGCGGGAGTATGACGAAACCGGGACGCTGCGTAAATCCACCAAATATAATACGGACACCGGCAAGGCGGTCTTTGTGTGGGAATTTGACGAGAAGGAACGGATGGTAGACTATAAGGAATTCAGCGGTGACACGCTGGCATCCCACTGGTCTGCGGTCTATGACGAATCCGGCGCAGAGACGCGGACGTGCTACGACGCCGCGACCGGAAAAGTTGCCTGCGTTTGGGAGTATGACGAAACCGGGACGCTGCGCAAATCCACCGAATATGATACGGACACCGGCAAGGTGGTCTGTGTGCGGGAATTTGACGAGAGAGGGCAAGTGGTAGACTGTAAGGGCTATGAGAACGGGACTTTGTCCTTCCACTGGTCTTCGGTCTACGATGAGAACGGCGCAGAGATACGGACGTATTATGACACTGTGACCGGGAGCGTGAGTAACATCGAAAAGAGGGAATATGACTGGACAAACAAAACGTGCACCATAACCCAATACGATGTACAGACTGATAAAATGTATTGTGTTCAGGTATGGGAAATGAACGGCGAAGACGACTGGAAGCTGTTAAAAGAAACCTATTACGACGGAAACGGCAATATTACCAGTGAGAAAGAGTATTGACCGCGACGCAGATCGGCGATAGAAACGGGGCGTCGGGGACGCCGTCCCATACAGACGCGGGGGGTTTTCCGACAAGTGGAAAAGAGACGGCGTACGCCGTCTCTTTTTTGCGCTGCAAATTTTTTCCTCCGGCGGGCAGAAAAGCATTTACAAGTTGTATAATATAGGATATACTTTACGGGCTGTATTATGAAAGATAGGGTGGGAGAGACATGGCAACGGATTTTTCCAGAACGCTCAGCCTGCTGCGGCAGGAAAAGGGCATCAGCCAGCGGAAGGCGGCGGCGGCGCTGGGCATCAGTCAGGCGCTGCTGAGCCACTATGAAAACGGCATACGGGAGCCGGGTCTGGCTTTCGTGACGCGGGTCTGCGATTTTTATCATGTGTCGGCGGACTTCCTGCTGGGGCGCAGTGCCAGCCGGGACGGGTCGATGATCGACTCGGAGGAGCTGTACGACGGCAGCGCGGAGAAGGGCTCCCTGCGGGGCAGCATCATGGCCACGCTGCAAAAGAAGCTGGCGGTGAACACCACGGGGCTGCTGTTCGACCTGCTGGGGCGCACCAACAGCCGGGAGGCCATCACCGCCGCCGGGGACTGCATCGGCGCCACGCTGTACGACCTGCTGCGGCGGCTGTACCGGCACAGCGGCGGCAACGAGGATCTGTTCGCCACGGACGCGGTGGACTTTGACGGCGGCGCGGTGGACGCGGCGCTGCTGCGCAGCCGCGCGGCGTATATGAAGGCGCTGGCACAGGCGGGGGAGCTGCCTCCGCTGAACTCCGATGCGCTGACGGCGCTGCCGGGCATTGGCCAGAGCACGGCGCAGGTGATCCACAACGTGGACGAAAGAGCGGGGAAATAAGGAGGCTTTTCTATATGTTCGACCAATCTCATATTCGCAATTTTTCCATCATCGCCCACATCGATCACGGGAAATCCACTCCCCAGTTTGCCTGACGGCAAACCGGGGACCCCGGTTTGATCTGACATCCTCGGCGGGAGTGAATCCCGCCTGCGGCAAGGTTTTGCTTCGCAAAACGCTTGTACGCGCTCCGCGCGGGCAGCGTGGATTTCCAAAGGAGGCTATTCTATATGTTCGACCAATCTCATATTCGTAATTTTTCCATCATTGCCCACATCGATCACGGGAAATCCACGCTGGCGGATCGTCTGCTGGAGAAGTGCCACGCTGTGCCGGAGCGGGAGATGGAGAACCAGCTGCTGGACAACATGGATCTGGAACGGGAGCGTGGCATCACCATCAAATCCCGCGCCGTCCGCATTTTCTACACGGCACAGGATGGGGAGACGTATGCCCTGAACCTGATCGACACGCCGGGTCATGTGGACTTCAACTACGAGGTCAGCCGCTCGCTGGCCGCCTGCGAGGGCGCGCTGCTGGTGGTGGACGCCACCCAGGGCGTGGAGGCGCAGACGCTGGCCAACACCTATCTGGCCATGGATCACGATCTGGAGATCCTGCCGGTGTTCAACAAGATCGACCTGCCCGCCGCCGACCCGCTGAAGGCCAAGCAGGAGGTGGAGGACATCATCGGTCTGCCGGCGCTGGAGGCGCCGGAGATCTCCGCCAAGCTGGGCATCAACATCGACGCCGTGCTGGAGGACGTGGTGCAGAACGTGCCCGCGCCCAAGGGCGACCCCAAGGCGCCCCTGCAGGCGCTGGTGTTCGACAGCCAGTACGACCCCTATGTGGGCGTGGTGGTGTATTTCCGCATCAAGCAGGGCACGCTGCGCAGGGGGCAGACCATCCGGCTCATGGCCACCGGCGCGGAGTACACCGTGCTGGAGTGCGGCTATCTCAAGCCCATCGGCAACGAGCCGACAGATGCATTGCAGGCCGGCGAGGTGGGCTATTTCACCGCCAGCATCAAGAACGTCAAGGACACGCAGGTGGGCGACACCGTCACCGACGCGGCGAATCCCGCCGCCGAGGCGCTGCCCGGCTATCGCCCGGCGCAGAGCATGGTTTACTGCGGCATCTACACCGAGGACGGCAGCAAGTACCCCGACCTGCGGGACGCGCTGGAAAAGCTGCAGCTGAACGACGCCAGCCTGACCTTCGAGCCGGAATCCTCCGTGGCGCTGGGCTTCGGCTTCCGCTGCGGCTTTCTGGGCATGCTCCACATGGAGATCATCCAGGAACGTCTGGAGCGGGAGTTCAACCTTGACCTTGTGACCACGCTGCCCAGCGTTATCTACCACGTCTATAAGTCCGACGGTACCATGGTCAAGGTGGACAACCCCCACAACTACCCTGACCCCTCCCTGATCGAGCACGCAGAGGAGCCGTATGTGAAGGTGTCCATCATCAGCCCGCAGGACTATGTGGGCAACATCATGCCCATGTGTCAGGAGCGGCGCGGCGAGTTCAAGGACATGCAGTATCTGGACACCCATCTGGTGGAGCTGCACTATCAGATGCCCCTGAACGAGATCATCTACGACTTCTTCGACACGCTGAAGGCCAACACCAAGGGCTACGCCAGCCTGGACTATGAATTGTCCGGCTACCGCACCAGTGATCTGGTGAAGGTGGATCTGCTGCTCAACGGCGACGGCGTGGACGCGCTGAGCTTCATCGCCCACCGGGACAAGGCGTATCCCCGCGCCCGGCGGCTGTGCGAAAAGCTGAAGGAGAACATCCCCCGCCAGCTGTTCGAGGTGCCCATTCAGGCGGCCATCGGCGGCCGCATCATCGCCCGCGAGACGGTGAAGGCCATGCGCAAGGACGTGCTGGCCAAGTGCTACGGCGGCGACATCACCCGCAAGAAGAAGCTGCTGGAAAAGCAGAAGGAGGGCAAGAAAAAGATGCGCAATCTGGGCACCGTGCAGGTGCCCACGGAGGCGTTCATGGCCGTCCTCAAGCTGGACAGCGATTGATGCAAAAAGAGCACCCTTATGCCAGGCGGCCTAAGGGTGCTCTTATTATCCGGTTTACGCCTGGGGCGGCGTGCTGTCGGTGGGGGCGCTGCACTTGGGGCAGATGCCGTTGACCAGCTGCGTGCCGCAGAGCTTGCAGTACTGGGGCGGGCACTTGGGGCAGACGCCGTTGACCAGCTCTGTGCCGCAGACGCGGCAGTAGGCGTGCCGGGGCGCGGTCTCCTGCGCAGACGGGGCGGCCTCGCGGCGCTGGCGGAGCTCCTGCATGTCCGGAACGGCAAACACATCGCCGCCGGCAGAGCCGGGCTTGTCAGGCAGCTTGCGGTTGATGGCGATGACGTTCTTCAGCAGCAGGATGGCCATCATCATCAGCTCATAGCTGAGACGGATGGCGATCGGTCCCAGAATGATGATCAGCAGGCCGTAGCCGCCCATCCAGATACGGCTGTCAGTCCAGTAATTGTACTCCGTGCGGAAAAGCATGAGAACGCCGAAGAGGATCACAGCCGCCGTGGAGAAAATGTACAGCGCCTGAAGGATCTTCTCCACCATCAGGTATTTGAAGTTGCAGGTGTCGTGCAGGAACTTGCCGAAGGAGCCCATCTTCTCCCGCCTTTCCTCGGGGACGATGTAGATAAAGGCCAGGACGGTGGCGACAAGAGCCAGAACTCCGGCGACGATAAGCATGGTGCTGGGAAGCATGGCAATTTCTCCTTTTCTTTGAGTTGTGCCTTCAATATACCGGGAAAAGCAGCTGTTGTCAAGGAGGGAAAGTGCCGGTGGGACACCGCCTCCGGCGCGGCGCGGCTTGCGCTGCCCCTCAAAAAAAGAGCACCCGCGAGGGTGCTCTTTTTTTATCCCTTATTACTTATTTTGTCAGCACAGCTTGGCGCCGGCGGGCACGGAGTCGTCGATCAGCATCAGGTTTACCTTCTCCTCGCCGTGCTCCTTGTGAACGGCGGAGATCAGCATGCCGCAGCTGGGGATGCCCATCATCTTCCGGGGCGGCAGGTTCAGGATGGCGATGGCGGTCTTGCCGATGAGCTGCTCCGGCTCGTAGAACTGGTGGATGCCGGAGACGATGGTGCGGTCGGTGCCGCTGCCGTCGTCCAGCGTGAACTTCAGCAGCTTGTCGGACTTCTTCACCGCCTCGCAGTTCTTGATCTTCACCGCGCGGAAGTCGGACTTGCAGAATGTGTCGAAGTCCACGTTCTCCTGGGCGTAGGGCTCCAGCTCGACGGCGGGCAGGGCGGCCTTCTTTTGCGCCTCCTGCATGGCGTCCAGCTTGGCCAGCGCCTCGTCCGTGTCGATGCGGGGGAACAGGTTCTCGCCCTTGCTGATGACCGCCTGGGCGGGCAGCACGCCCCATACGTTGGCGCTGTCCCAGCTGCGGCACTTGTCGTCCGCGCCCAGCTTGGCGAAGATCTTATCGCAGCTGTCGGGCATGACGGGCTGCAAAAGCGTGGTGCAGATGCGGATGGTCTCCAGCAGGTTGTACAGCACAGAGGCCAGACGGTCGCGCTTGCTCTCGTCCTTGCCCAGTGCCCAGGGCGCCGTCTCGTCGATATACTTGTTGGCACGGTCGATGACCTTGAACACCTCGTCCAAACCGTTCTGCAGCTGGAGCTTGTCCATCTCCGCCTGATAGCGGTCGCGCAGGGCGCAGGCCATCTTCTTCAGCTCGCAGTCCTCCGGAGCGTCCTCCCGGCCGGCGGGCAGCTGGCCGCCGAAGTACTTCTCCACCATGCCGGTGGTGCGGCTGACCAGATTGCCCAGCTTGTTGGCAAGGTCGGTGTTGATGGTGCCGATGAGCAGCTCGTTGGAGAAGTTGCCGTCGGAGCCGAAGGGGAAGGTGCGCAGCAGGAAGAAGCGCAGCGCGTCCACGCCGAACATTTCGGACAGGGCGTAGGGATCCACCACGTTGCCCTTGGATTTGCTCATCTTGCCGCCGTCAATGACCAGCCAGCCGTGGCCGTAGACGTGCTTGGGCAGCGGCATGCCCATGCTCATGAGCATGGCAGGCCAGATGATGGAGTGGAAGCGGACGATCTCCTTGCCCACGATGTGGTAATCGGCAGGCCAGTACTTGTCGTAGTCGTCATATCTGTCGTTGTCAAAGCCCAGCGCGGTGCAGTAGTTGAACAGAGCGTCCACCCACACATACACCACGTGGCCGGGGTCGAAGTCCACGGGAATGCCCCAGCTGAAGCTGGTGCGGCTGACGCACAGATCCTCCAGACCGGGCTTGATGAAGTTGTTGACCATCTCGTTGACGCGGGTGCGGGGCTGCAGGAAGTCGGTGTCCTCCAGCAGATGCTGTATCCGGTCGGCGTACTTGCTCAGGCGGAAGAAATAGGCCTCCTCCTCGGCGTCCTTGACCTCGCGGCCGCAGTCGGGGCACTTGCCGTCCACCAGCTGGCTCTCCGTCCAGAAGCTCTCGCAGGGGGTGCAGTACTTGCCCTTATAGGTGCCCTTGTAGATGTCACCCTTCTCATACATGGTCTTGAAGATCTTCTGTATGGCGGCGCAGTGATAGTCGTCGGTGGTGCGGATAAAGCGGTCGTTGGAGATGTTCATCAGCTTCCACAGGTCGAGGATGCCCCGCTCGCCCTCCACGATGTGATCCACGAACTCCTGGGGGGTCATGCCGGCTTCTTTGGCCTTCGTTTCGATCTTCTGGCCGTGCTCGTCGGTGCCGGTGAGGAACATCACGTCATAGCCCTGCAAGCGCTTGTAGCGGGCGATGGCGTCGGTGGCCACGGTGCAGTAGCTGTGGCCGATGTGCAGCTTGTCCGAGGGGTAGTAGATAGGCGTGGTGATATAAAACGTCTTCTTTTCCATGCGTATTTCTCCTTTTCCCCGTTCCGAATGGAAGAACGGTATAAAATCACGCATACCATTTTAGCCCACCCCGTATGATTTGTCAATCAAACTGCCGACAAAAGCCTTACTTTTTACGTAAAAAGCCATTTACATACCGCAGGGAATTCGGTATAATATGGGGTGGAAATTTATCCGCTGTGCCGCGGAACAAAAGAGCATAGGAGGAAAACTATCGTGTCTTACAGAATTCTCGTTGTCAATCCCGGCTCCACATCCACCAAGATCGGTGTCTATGAGGATGAGCAGCTGCTTTTCGACAAGACCCTGCGCCACAGCGCGGAGGATATCGCCCAGTTCAACACCATCCCCGCCCAGAAGGACTGGCGCCGTGATCTGGTGATGAAGGCGCTGCGCGAGCAGGGCTTCGACGCCCGCACCCTCTCCGCCGTCTCCGGCCGCGGCGGTCTGCTGCGTCCCATCCGCGGCGGCACCTACGCCGTCAACGACAACATGGTCAAGGACTGCACCATCGGCGTGCAGGGGCAGCACGCCTCCAACCTGGGCGGCCTGATCGCCCGCGAGATCGGCGACGAGCTGGGCATCCCCTCCTACATCGTTGACCCCGTGGTCATCGATGAGATGGCTGATGTGGCGCGCTATGCCGGTCATCCCCTGTTCCAGCGTGTCAGTATTTTCCACGCTCTGAACCAGAAGGCCGTGGCCAAGCGCTTTGCCAAGGAGCAGGGCAAGAAATATGAGGAGCTGAACCTCATCGTCTGCCACATGGGCGGCGGCGTTTCCATCGGCGCCCACATGAAGGGCAGCGTGGTGGACACCCAGAACGCACTGGACGGCGAGGGTCCCTTCTCTCCCGAGCGCTCCGGCTCCCTGCCCACCGGTCAGCTGGTGAAGCAGTGCTTCTCCGGCAAGTACACCGAGGGGGAGATGCACCGCATGCTCTCCGGCCGCGGCGGTCTGGTGGCCTACACCGGCTCCAACGACATGCGCTATCTGCTGGCGCAGGCCGAGCATGATAAGAAGATCGCCGGTGTGGTGGACGCGTTCCACTATCAGATCGGCAAGGAGATCGGCGCCATGGCCGCCGTTATGCACGGCAAGGTGGATCAGATTATTCTCACCGGCGGCATCGCCTATGGCAAGGAGACGGTGGATGCCATCTCCGAGATGGTCGGCTGGATCGCCCCCATCACCGTCTACCCCGGCGAGGACGAGCTGCTGGCGCTGGCGCAGGGCGCTCTCCGCGTGCTGAAGGGCGAGGAGAAGGCGCAGGAGTACCGCCGTCCCCGTCCCGACGACAACAAGTAAAACAGGAAAAACAAGACCGTCCCGCGGCATAGCCGCGGGACGGTTTTTGCGCAGGCGGGCGGACAGAGCCGTCCGCCCCTACAAGCTGGGAATGACAGCGCTTCGCGCTGCGGGGCGATGTGGGCATCGCCCCCTACTTTTCGCCGTCCGGGATGTAGCGGACGATATCGGACACGCCGCAATCCAGAATGCGGCACAGATCGTTGATGGTGTTCAGCGTAACGCTCCTGTTTTTTCGCAGGGAGTCCAGCGTACCGGTGCTGACGCCATGCTCCTTGATAAGTGCATACTGACTGATACCCTTGCGCCGCAGCGTTTCCCACAGCGGGTCAAATACGATCATGGACTCACCTCCCTGTACGATAGCATACAGGGATAGTTTTCTCTTGAATATTGCCGAATATTAGGCTATAATGGGCGCGGGAGGGGACGGCATAATGAAAAAGTTATCCAATTTGCCGCGCCGCACAAGAGAGCGCGTTGGCATCATCGTGCTGCTGATCAGCCTTGTTCTGATTATACTGCTGTCTGACACCGAGGAATACAGGCTGCTGCTGTCTATCGCGCCGGTGATGTTCTTTGCGTGGCTATGTCCGGAACTGTGGTCGGGGCAATAATTAGTAAACATATTTACTAAAATCAATAGTAAATATGTTTACTATGTAAAATACTGCCCAAAGGAGTTGGTGCAGTATGACATACCAGCGCAGGCTGCGCGACCTGCGGGAGGATCACGACAAAACGCAGCAGCAGATCGCCGATATACTGGGTACGTCGCAGACCATGTACGCCCGCTATGAGCGCGGCGCCAATGAGCTGCCCCTGCGCCATCTGCTTGTTCTGGCAGACTATTACGGTGTTTCTGTGGACTATCTTCTGGGACGCAGCGATGAGGAATAAAAAAAGAACCGCCCGCGGGCGGTTCTTTTTTTACTCCTTCACCTGCTTCATGGACAGGCTGATGCGGTGCTTCTTCTCGTCCACGTCCAGCACCACCACCTTGACGATATCGCCCACGGCCACCACCTCGGAGGGGTGCTTGATGAACTTATTGCACACCTGCGAGATGTGTACCAGCCCGTCCTGGTGCACGCCGATGTCCACGAATACGCCGAAGTCGATGACGTTCCGCACGGTGCCGGTGAGCACCATGCCGGGCTTCAGATCCTTGATCTCCAGCACGTCCGTCCGCAGAATGGGCGCGGGCAGGTCGCTGCGCAGGTCGCGTCCCGGCTTCATCAGCTCCTTTACCACGTCCCGCAGGGTGGGCACGCCCACGCCCAGCTTTTCCGCCACGGCAGCCTCGCCCATGGCCTGCACCTTCTGCATCAGCTGGGACACGGCGCCCCGGCGCACGTCCTCGTCACTGAAGCCGCACAGCGCCAGCAGCTCCTCCGCCGCGCCATAGCTCTCCGGGTGGACGCCGGTGTTGTCCAGCACGTTTTTGCTCTCCGGCACCCGCAAAAAGCCCGCGCACTGCTCATAGGCCTTGGGCCCCAGCTTGGGCACCTTCAGAAGCCGCTTCCTGTCGGGGAACGCGCCGTTGGCCTCCCGGTACGCCACGATGTTCCTGGCTGTGGTGCCGTTCAGACCGGACACATACCCCAGCAGGCTGGCGCTGGCGGTGTTCACGTCCACGCCCACGGCGTTGACGCAGTCCTCCACCACGCCGCCCAGCGTCTCGTCCAGCCGCTTGGGAGGCATGTCGTGCTGGTACTGCCCCACGCCGATGGCCTTGGGGTCGATCTTCACCAGCTCCGCCAGCGGATCCTGCAAGCGACGGGCGATGGAGATGGCGGAGCGCAGGTTCACGTCGTACTCCGGGAATTCCTCCGCCGCCAGCTTTCCGGCGGAGTATACCGACGCGCCCGCCTCGTTGACGATCATGTAGCTGACACCCGGCAGACCCCGCAGCATCTCCACCGTCATCTGCTCCGTCTCCCGGCTGGCGGTGCCGTTGCCAATGGCGATATGTGCCACGCCGTGCTTTCTGCACATGGCCGTCAGCCGGGCGATGGCCTCCTTCTTCTGCCGCTCGCCGTAGGTGGGATAGACCACCGTGGTGTCCAGCACCTTGCCGGTGCCGTCGATGACTGCTACCTTGCAGCCGTGGGCATAGCCGGGGTCAAGCCCCATGGTCACATGCCCCTTCACCGGCGGCTGGAGCAGCAGCGGCTTCAGGTTCAGGGCGAACTGACCGATAGCGCCCTCGCAGGCGCTCTCCGTCAGTGTGGAGCGGGCCTCCCGCTCCAGCGAGGGGTAGATCAGCCGGTCGTAGGCATCCTCGCAGACGTCCCGCAGGAACGCCATGGATGATGAGCCGGGCTTGACCACCGCCCGCCGCAGCATGGGCAGCGCCGCGTCCCTGTCCAGCAGCACCGTGACGGAGAGGAAGCCCTCTTTTTCGCCCCGGTTGACGGCCAGTATCTGATGCCCGGCCAGTTTGGGCAGCGGCTGCTCGAAGTCGTAGTACAGGCGGTATACGCTGTCCTCCTCCGTGGCGGCGACGCTTTTCAGCCGTCCCTGCCGCATGAGAAGTCCCCGCAGCGCCTTGCGGATGTCCGCGTCATCGCTGATGATCTCCGCGATGATGTCGTTGGCGCCCTGCAGGGCGTCAGCCGGCGTCTCCACGCCCTTTTCCGGGTCGATGTACGCCTGCGCCGCGTCCTCCGGCGCCGGGCAGTCCTTCTCCTGCGCCAGCAGCAGGAGCGCCAGCGGCTCCAGGCCCTTCTCCCGGGCGACGGTGGCGCGGGTGCGCCGCTTCTGCTTATAGGGGCGGTAGAGATCCTCCACCTCCGCCAGCGTGCCGGCGTTGTCGATGGCGGCAGCCAGCTCATCGGTGAGCTTGCCCTGCCCGTCGATGGCGGACTTCACCTCCTGCCGCCGCTTGCCCAGATTCCGCAGATACTGCAATCTGTCCTCCAGCTTCCGCAGGGTGGTGTCGTCCATGGAGCCGTGCTGCTCCTTGCGGTAGCGGGCGATAAAGGGGATGGTGCTGCCCTCGTCCAGCAGGGCGATGACGTTCTCCACGTACTGCACCGGCTGTGCCAGCTCTGTGGCCAAAATCTGTGCGATAGTCTGCATGATTGCTCCTTTCAGAAAACTGTGCCCGCGCACGGCGCGGGCACAGACGCCTATTTGTGATACAGGCTCTTGATCTCGTATTTCGGCTCACAGCTGACGTTGATGCCCAGCCGCTTGTACAGCTTGGCGTCCTCCTCAGAGATGATCACCGAGAAGTGGGCGTCGCAGCCCCGCAGGTTCTTCAGCTGCGCCTGTACCATGTCCGCCAGCGGATTGGTCAGCCCGGAGATGGCCAGCGCGATCAGCACCTCGTCGGAGTGGAGCCGGGGATTCCGGTGCCCCAGATAGTCGGTTTTCATGGTGCTGATGGGCTCGATGACCGACGCGGGGATCAGATCCAGCTTGTGGTCGATGCCCGCCATGTGCTTCAGCGCGTTCAGCAGCAGCGCCGCCGATGCGCCCAGCAGGGGAGAGGTCCTGCCTGTCACCACGCTGCCGTCCGGCAGCACCATGGCGCCCGCCGGCTTGCCGGTGGCCTGCTCCTTCTCCAGCGCCGCCGCCACCGCCGGGCATATTTCCGGCGTGACGCCCGCCTGCTGCATCACCAGCTCCAGCTTCCGCACCACGCACTCGTCCGCCTGCCCCTTGGCGCGCTCCACGCAGCCGGCGTAGTACCGCCGCAGGATCTCCATGCGGCTGGCCGCCTGGCACACCGCGTCGTCCACGATGGCGAAGCCCGCCATGTTCACGCCCATGTCCGTGGGGGACTTGTAGGGGCACTCGCCCTGGATCATCCGGAACATGGCCGCCAGCACCGGGAAGATCTCCACGTCCCGGTTGTAGTTCACCGTGGTCTTGCCGTAGGCCTCCAGATGGAACGGGTCGATCATATTCACGTCGTTCAGGTCGGCGGTGGCCGCCTCGTACGCCAGATTTACCGGGTGCTTCAGCGGCAGGTTCCAGATGGGGAACGTCTCGTACTTGGCGTAGCCCGCCCGGATGCCCCGCCGGTTGTCGTGGTACAGCTGGCTCAGGCAGGTGGCCATCTTGCCGCTGCCGGGGCCGGGCGCGGTGACAACGATCAGGGAGCGGGTCGTCTCGATGTATTCGTTCTTGCCCAGTCCCTCGTCGGACACGATGTGCGCCACGTCGGAGGGGTAGCCTGCGATGGGGTAGTGCTTGTAGCTCTTCACGCCCAGCGCGCCCAGCCGCTTGATAAACGCGTCTGCCGCCGGCTGACCGGCGTACTGGGTGATGACCACGCTGCCCACATAGAAGCCCAGACCCCGGAACACGTCGATCAGCCGCAGCACATCCGTGTCGTAGCTGATGCCCAGGTCGCCCCGCATCTTGTTCTTCTCAATATCCCCGGCGCAGATGGCCACCACGATCTCCACATCGTCCTTCAGCGTCTGCAGCATCCGGATCTTGCTGTCCGGCTGGAAGCCCGGCAGCACGCGGGAGGCGTGGTAGTCGTCAAACAGCTTGCCGCCGAACTCCAGATACAGCTTGCCGCCGAACTGCGCCCGCCGCGCCGTGATGTGCTCCGCCTGCAATTGCAGGTACTTCTCATTGTCAAATCCGATCTTCACCCTGATACACCTCTGTCTCTCCAAAATTCCTGCCCATTATACTATACCTTGTGGAGCAGGGGAAGAAAAAATCGCAAGGTTTGGCAGGGAAAATGTAACGAAGTTTTTCCGGAAATTTTGGCAAAACCCACCGTTGCTTTTTGACACGCCGGGGCGTATACTAAACAATACACCCCTATTGCACGGAGGTATGCTATGCGTTTTCATGTTGTCTGGCGCAAGAGCCACGAGCCGGAGTCCGCGTACCGCGACTTTTTCGAGACGAACGATATTTTCGAGGCCAAGGACTTCGCCATGCGCCTGGCATTTGACGAGACGAACTGCGTCTACGTCCATGACGCCCAGCGGGACGAGATCGTCCGGGATTTTGACGCGGAGATCTACCGCTGAGCCAATAAACTGACCACCTTCGGCCATACTAAGGCCGGAGGTGATTTTTTATGCCCAAACGCAGACACAGTGGGGAGGGCTTCCCCTACGACGCCACGCCGGATGTACACCACTTTCCCGGCGTGCCCCGGAGCAGCTTCGACGTGGTGAATATGTACGGCACCTATAACATCCAGCCCACGTCCGACACGGAGAACCTGTTTCCCCTGATCGCGCCCGGCCTGCCCAAGGCGTACCGGGACATGCATCTGGATAAGGACGATCTGGAGCCGTGAGCCATCAGCCGCATGGTGCGGAGCGCCATGCGGCTCAGCTTGTCAAAAAAGTCCGAACGGGCTTTTTTGACAAGCTGAGGCAAAATCGCAAAATAAAAAACAGTATTTTATTTTGCGATTTTGGTCGCTGCGGCGGGTGATTGAACGCGAAAGGGAACCCTGACGGTTCCCTTTCACACTATCCTTCCCTCCGATACTTGTAACCTGGCAGGTTTTTTGACAGTCTGAGCCGCATGGTGCGGAGCGCCATGCGGCTTTCTCATGCTGCCATGACGATTTCGAAAAAAGTGCAACATTTCGACCGCAAAAGCGCCGAAAGTTTTAACTATTTAAAGTGCGGCTCGGTACAATGCACAGATAATTGTTATTTCTTTGGCAATTCACACAATTGACGCATTTTTAACAAACCCGTATAATGTAGATAAACTGGTAAGACCAGTGACGCCCTTTTGCGCGTCCGGTCAAGGAGGAAGCATGTATACCTTAGGCATCGACATCGGCAGCACCACTTCCAAGTGCGCCGTGATAAAGGACGGAAAAGAGCTGGTGGCGCACAGCCTGCAGACCGGCGGTCTGGGCACCGGCGGTCCCGAGGAGGCCATGGCGCAGCTGTGGCAGTCCTGCGGCCTGACCCGGCAGGATATGGCCTGCGCCTTCGTCACCGGCTACGGCCGCAAAAACTACGAGGGAGCCGACGGCGAGATCAGCGAGCTGACGGCGCACGCGCTGGGCGGGCGCTTCGTGTTTCCCGACCTGCGCACGGTCATCGACATCGGCGGGCAGGACGCCAAGGTCATCGCCCTGTCGCCCTCCGGCAAAATGGTGAACTTCGTCATGAACGACAAGTGCGCCGCCGGTACGGGGCGGTTTCTGGACGTGATGGCGTCCATCCTGCGGCTGGACGTGGACGCGCTGGACACCGAGGCGGCCAAGGCCACCGCCCCCGCCGCCATCTCCAGCACCTGCACGGTATTCGCCGAGAGCGAGGTCATCAGCCAGCTGGCAAACGGCGTCAAGCGCCCCGATCTGGTGGCGGGTATCTGCCGCAGCGTGGCCAGCCGCGTGGCGGCACTGGCGCGGCGTGCCGGCGTCACGGAGCGGGTCTGTCTCTCCGGCGGCGTGGCACAGAACGACGCGGTACGGCAGGCTCTCAGCGACGAGCTGAACGTCCCCGTCAGCGTTGACCCTCTGGCGCAGTATTTCGGCGCCATCGGCGCGGCGCTGTGGGCATATAAGCAGCAAGTATAAGCAAGATGGAGATTTTTGCATAAAGGAACGAGGAGGAACTGAAATGGCAGAAGAAGTGAAGAAGGCTCCGAAGCCGGTGGATCCCAATTCCGCCAAGTATAAGCTGGGCAAGATCGCGGCGGACGCCTACGTGGACGCCATCGAAGCCAAGAAGCGGGGCGAGAAGGTGGCATGGGTGTCCAGCAACTTCCCCGTGGAGATCCCCGAGACCATGGGCATCGCCACCGTATACCCCGAGAACCAGGCCGCCGGCATCGCCGCCCGCGGCGCGGGCACGAGAATGTGCGAGGTGGCGGAGTCCGAGGGCTACTCCAACGATATATGCGCCTACGCCCGCGTGTCCCTGGCCTATGCCAAGCTGAAATCCTGTCCCGAGCAGGACGTGGCCATGCCCGACGTGCTGCTGTGCTGCAGCAACATCTGCTCCTGCATGATCAAGTGGTACGAGAATCTGGCGCGCGAGCTGAACATCCCCATGATCCTGCTGGACATTCCCTTCAACCCCGACTACGAGGTGTCCGACGCGGAGGTGGCCTACGTCACCGGCCAGTTCTGGGACGCCGTGAAGCAGCTGGAGGAGATCACCGGCAAGAAGTGGTCTGACGAGAAGTTCAAGGAGGTCACCGGCTTCTCCTGCCGCTCCAGCCGCGCATGGCTGGCGGCCACCGGCTGCGCCAAGTATGTGCCCTCTCCCTTCAACGGCTTCGACCTGCTGAACCACATGGCCGTCATGGTCACGGCTCGCGGAAAGTCCACCGCCGCCGACGCCATGGAGACCCTGCTGAAGGAGTATGAGGACAACCACAAGAACGGCGTCTCCACCTTCCGGGGCGAGGAGAAGTACCGTATCATGTTCGAGGGCATCGCCTGCTGGCCGTATCTCCGCGCCACCAGCACCGGCCTGAAGTCCCGCGGCATCAACATGGTCACGACGATCTACGCCGACGCCTTCGGCTTCGACTACAACACCTTTGACGAGATGATCCGCGCCTACTGCAAGGTGCCCAACGCCATCAATCTGGAGATGAGCCGCGACAAGCGCATCAAGCTCTGCAAGGACAACCACGTGGAGGGTATGCTGGTGCATACCAACCGCTCCTGCAAGCTGTGGAGCGGCTTCATGTACGAGATGAGCCGCCAGATCGGCGCGGCCTGCAACATCCCCGTGGTCAGCTTCGACGGCGATCAGGCCGACCCCCGCAACTTCTCCGAGGCGCAGTACGACACCCGCGTACAGGGTCTGACGGAGATCATGGAAGCCAACAAGAGCGCGAAAGGAGAGTAAGCCATGAACGACATCCTCAACAAACTGCATGAGGCGGCAGCCTCTCCCCGCGCGCAGATGGACGGCTATCTGGCGCAGGGCAAAAAGATCGTCCTGTGCGCGCCCGTCTACACCCCGGAGGAGATCATCCACTCCATGGGCTTCGTTCCCATGGGCGCGTGGGGCGGCGATGTGGCGCTGAACCGCGCCAAGGAGTACTGTCCCGCCTTCCTGTGCGCTATCGTCCAGTCCATGCTGGAGCTGGGCATCAGCGGCGCGTATGACGGCGCTTCCGCCATCGTCATCCCCTCCCTGTGCGACACCCTGAAGACCGTGGGCGAGAACTGGAAGTACGCCGTGCCGTCCATCCCTTTCATCCCCATGACCTATCCCCAGAACCGCAAGCCCGCCTACGGCGTGGCCTACACCAAGGCCGGGTATGAGCGGGTCATCCGCGACCTTGAAAAGCTGGGCGGCACCTTCTCCGAGGAGAAGCTGCGCTCCTCCATCAAGGTCTATAACCGCCACAACGCCGCTATGCGGAAGGTGGACGAGGTGCTGGCCAAGCACCCGGAGATCACCGCTGCCCAGCGCAGCGACATCTTCAAGAGCGCCTTCTTCATGACCAAGGAGGAGCACACCGCGCTGGTGGAGGCGCTCATCGAGAAGCTGGAAGTCCAGACCCCCGCCGCCGAGAAGCTGCCCATCGTCATTTCCGGTATCCTGACGGACGCCCCGGCGCTGAACGCCATTCTGGACGAGATGGATATGCACATCGTGGCCGACGACGTGGCCGCCCAGTCCCGCCAGTACCGCACCGACGCGCCGGAGCGCGATGACGCCCTCAACGCGCTGGCGGAGAAGTTTGCCAATATGGACAACTGCTCCGTGCTGTATAACCAGGATAAGCCCCGCATTAAATGGATCGTGGACACCGCCAAGGCGAGAGGCGCCAAGGGCGTTCTGGTGGTGCTGACCAAGTTCTGCGACCCGGAGGAATTCGACTATGTGATGATCAAGAAGGCCTGCGAGGCCGCCGACCTGCCCCTGACGCTGGTGGAGGTGGATCGCCAGATGGTACGCTTCGAGCAGGTGCGCACCAATCTGGAGACCTTCCGCGATCTGCTGAAGATGTAAACAACAACCTATAACATACATGGAGGAACGATATGAGCGAAGTGAAACGTCCCCTCGAGGGCGTAAAGGTGCTGGAGCTGGCCACCTTTATTGCCGCCCCCTGCTGCGCCCGCTTTCTGGCGGATCTGGGCGCCGAGGTCATCAAGGTAGAAGCCCCCGCCGGTGACCCCCTGCGCTACACCGCCGTCAACGAAGGCCGCCCTCAGGATCAGAAGGAGAACACCTCCTACGATCTGGAAAACGCCGGCAAGACCTGTGTCTGCCTGAACACCAAGACCCCCGCCGGCCGCGAGGCGCTGGAAAAGCTCATTGCCGAGGCGGATATCTTCATCACCAACTGGCGGCAGAACCCGCTGAAAAAGGCCGGTCTGGACTATGAGACGCTCCACGCCAAGTACCCCAAGCTGGTGTACGGCTTCGTGTCCGGCTACGGTGAGAAGGGGCCCGACAAGGATCTGCCCGGCTTCGACTTCACCGCCTTCTTCGCCCGCGGCGGTATTCTGGGCACCCTGTTTGACAAGGACAGCCTGCCCATGCTGACCATCGCCGGCTTCGGCGACCATCAGGTGGGTATGTATCTGGCCTCCGGCGTGCTGGCGGCTCTGTACCGCGCCCGGGAGACGGGCATCGGCGACCGCGTGGTGGTGTCCCTGTTCCACAGCGCCATCTGGGACGTGTCCCTGCTGCTGCAGGCCAGCCAGTACGGCGATCCCACCACCCAGTATCCTCTGTCCCGCCGCACCCTGCCCAACCCGCTGGTGGTGGCGCACAAGACCAAGGACGACAAGTGGCTCCAGATCGCCATGCCCCAGTACAACCGCCACTATCCCATCTTCATGACCGCCATCGGCCATCCCGAGCTGGCGGAGGATCCCCGCTACTATCCTCAGACCAACCTGCAGGCCAACATCGAGGAGTTCTACGACTTCCTCGTCAAGGAAATGGCCAGCCGCACGCTGGACGAGTGGTGCAAGCTCATGGACGCCAACGACCTGCCCTACGCCGTAGCGCAGACATGGGATCAGCTGCTGGTGGATAAGCAGGCCTGGGCTTCCGGCTGCTTCTACGAGATGGAATATCCCAACGGTGCCAAGCGCACCATGGTGCGGCCTCCCGTCATCTTCGAGGAGACGGAGCTGCCTCCCTACAACCGCGGGCCCTATCTGGGCGAGCAGACCGAGCTGGTGCTGAAGAACCTGGGCTACACCGACGAGCAGGTGGCTGCCATGATAGCCGCCGGCGAGGCGGTGCCTATGGATCCGGCCTTGAAGGACTGATTGCGGCGGGATCTTTTCCGCCAATACTTCGTTGCAGGTACTTGACGTACACAAAGTACGCCTGCGTCCCTGCGCCTCGTCTTGGCGAAAAATCTCTCCGCCGTGCGCGGAGGGCTTCGAAAGTGATCACCCTGACGACTTGAGGAAAAGCAAAATATAGGGGCGCGGCGCGTTGAGGAGCGCGCCGCCCCACCTGAATATTGAGAGGAGAATATTATGAAAATCGCTGCTTATGAAGTACGTCCCGACGAAAAGCCCGTTATCGAGAGCCTGTGCAAAGAATATGGCATCGACCTGATCTCCACTCCCGCCAATCTGGATAAGACCACCGCCAGCATGGCCGCCGGCTGCGACGGCGTGACCACGCTGGGGCAGAGCGACTACTGCAACGAGGTGCTGGACGAGCTGAAGGGCTACGGCGTCAAGGTGCTGGCCAGCCGCTGCGTGGGCTACAACCACATGAACTGCGACTACGCCCGCTCTCTGGGCTTCCGCCTGTGCAACGGCGCTTACGCGCCCAACGGCGTGGCGGAGTACACCGTTATGGCCATCCTGATGTGCATCCGCAAGTTCAAGAAGGCGCTCTACAACACCAACGACAACGACTTCACCCTGAAGGGCAAGATGGGGCGCGAGCTGCGCACCATGACCGTGGGCGTCATGGGCACCGGCAAGATCGGCTTCACTGTCATCAAGTGTCTAAGCGGCTTCGGCTGCCGTATCATCGCCAACGATGTCTATGAGAACGACGCCGTCCGCCAGTATGCCGAGTACGTGGATCTGGACACCCTGTACCGGGAGTCCGACATCATCACCATCCACACCCCGCTGCTGCCGGAGACCACCGGCATGATCAACCGGGAGACCATCGCCAAGATGAAGGACGGCGTGGTGTTTATCGACAACGCCCGGGGCGAGCTGGTGGATATCGACGCTGTCACCGAGGCGGTGGAGTCCGGCAAGTTCGGCGCCCTGTTTATGGACGCCTTCCCCGGCGAGACGGGCATCATCCACGTCCCCCACGACGAGGACATCATCCGCACCCCCGGTATGCCCTACTTCAAGCTGAAGTACCTGCGCTCCTTCGTCAACGTGTACCACACGCCCCACATGGCCTTCTTCACCGAGGAGGCCGCCGAGCAGATGGCGGAGTGCGGCGTCAACAGCATTTACGAGATCCTGACGGAGGGCAAGTCCCGGCACGAGATCCCCTGCTGAGCAAACAGCAGCTATACTGAACAGGAGGAAAACTATGATTTTCGACGCAAAGCATGAAATGATCCGCAAGCTGGTGCGCCAGTTTGCCGAGACCGAGCTGACCACCGAAGTTCTGGACAAGGTGGAGGAGACCGGCGAGTTCCCCGAGGAGATCGTGGACAAGATGGCCAAGTGCGGCTTTCTGGGTCTGAAGATCCCCCGGGAGTACGGCGGCGCCGGTGCCGACACGCTGGCCTATATCATCATGATCGAGGAGATCGCCCGTGTCTCCGCCGTGGCCAGCCTGTACGCCAACACCCCCAACTCCCTGGGCGGCGGCCCCCTGATGCAGGCGGGCACCCCTGAGCAGCTGGAGAAGTACCTCCGCCCCTCCGTGGAGAACAAGGTGAAGATCGTGTTCGGTCTCACCGAGCCGGGCGCCGGCTCTGATGCCAGCGGCATGGTCACCACCGCCGTGAAGGACGGCGACGACTATATCCTCAACGGCCGCAAGTGCTTTATCTCCGGCGCACCGCTGGCGGATTACTGCATCGTCTACGCCAAGACCGATATGACGAAGGGCAACAAGGGCATCTCCGCCTTTATCGTGGACATGAAGGCGCCCGGCGTCTCCTGCGGCAAGCACGAGGCCAAGATGGGTCTGGTGGGCTATGCCACCTCCGACGTGGTGCTGGAGGATGTCCGCGTCCACAAGAGCGACATGCTGGGCAAGGAGAACATGGGCTTCATCAACGCCATGAAGACGCTGGACGGCGGTCGTTTGGGCGTGTCCGCCCAGTCCATCGGTCTGGCGCAGGGCTGCCTGGACGAGGCAATCAAGTACTCCAAGGAGCGCGTCCAGTTCGGCAAACCCATCTGCAAGAACCAGGCCATCGCCTTCATGCTGGCGGACATGGCCACCAAGCTGACCGCCGCCAAGGAGCTGGTCTACATGGCCGCCCAGATGAAGGACAGAAACGACCCCAACGCCTCCATGTACTGCTCCATGGCCAAGTATTTCGCCTCCGAGACCTGCAACGAGATCGCGGCCAAGGCCGTGCAGATCCACGGCGGCTACGGCTACATCAAGGAGTATCCCGTGGAGCGCAAATACCGTGACTGCCGCGTGTTTACCATCTATGAGGGCACCTCTCAGGTGCAGCAGATGGTCATCTCCGGCAATTTGCTGAAGTAACGCGGAAAGGAGCAAGAATAGAATGAAGCTTATCGTATGTGTCAAGCAGGTGCCGGATACCTCCGGCAAGGTGGCCGTCAACGCCGACGGCACCCTCGACCGCGCCTCCATGCAGACCATCATCAACCCCGATGATATGAACGCCATCGAAGCCGCCCTGACCCTGAAGGATCAGCTGGGCTGCCCCGTTATCGCCGTGTCCATGGGTCCCCCTCCCGCCGCCGGTATGCTGCTGGAGCTGAAGGCCATGGGCGTGGACAAGGCCGTGCTGGTGTCCGCCCGCGAGTTCGGCGGCTCCGATACCTTCGCCACCTCCCAGATCCTGGCGGCTGCCATCAAGAACCTGGGCGTGGACGAGGATGACATCATCTTCTGCGGCCGTCAGGCCATCGACGGCGATACCGCCCAGGTGGGCCCCCAGATCGCTGAGAAGCTGGAGATCCCCCAGGTGTCCTATGTGGCCGACATCAAGAAGGAGGGCAACACCCTCACCGTCCAGCGCATGCTGGAGGACGGCTATATGACCGTGCAGGTGCAGACGCCCTGCCTGCTCACCTGCATCAAGGAGCTGAACACCCCCCGCTATATGACCATCCGGGGCATTCTGGACTGCGACAGGGAGCCTGTCACCGTGCTGGACTACAACGCGCTGAAGGACGATCCCCTCATCGAGGTGGACACCATCGGCCTGAAGGGTTCCCCCACCAATATCTACAAGAGCTTTACGCCTCCCCGCAAGGGCAGCGGCATGATGCTGGAGGGCAGCGGCAAGGAGACCGTGGAGAAGCTGTTCGGCATCCTGTCTGCCAAGCACATTATCTGAGAAGGGAGAAACGATATGTCTACTTTTATGAATACTGACCCCAAGGCCTTCTCCGGCGTGTGGGTCTTTTGTGAGCAGCGTCAGGGCGTGATGATGCCCACCACCTTCGAGCTGATCTCCGAGGGGCGCAAGCTGGCCGACGAGCTGGGCGTCCAGCTGTCCGGCATCCTGCTGGGCGACAACGTGGACGGCATCGCCGCGGAGCTGGGTGGTTACGGCGCGGACAAGGTCTACGTCTACAACAGCCCCCTGCTGAAGGACTATACCACCGATGCCTATACCAAGGTCATCACTGACGCGGTGCACGAGTTCAAGCCCGAGATCCTGCTGTTCGGCGCCAGCCACATCGGCCGCGACCTGGCGCCCCGCTGCGCCGCCCGTCTGCACACCGGCCTGTGCGCCGACTGCACCCATCTGGACGTTGATCTGAACGGCTACATCAACTTCCTGCGCACCGGTTCCTCTCTGGACGTGGACTCCATGAACTTCGAGACGAAGCTCTTCGACGTGAACACCAACCTGAAGATGACCCGTCCGGCCTTCGGCGGTCACCTGATGGCCACTATCGTGTGCCCCCGCTTCCGCCCCGCTATGGCCACCGTGCGCCCCGGCGTCATGAAGAAGCGCGACTTCGATGAGGCCGGCGTGAGCAAGGTAGAGATCGTCCATCCCGCCTTCACCCTCACCGAGGCCGACATCCACACCAAGGTGCTGGAGATCGTCAAGGCCGCCCGCGCCATGGTGGATCTCACCGGCGCTGAGGTGGTGGTCTCCGTGGGCCGCGGCATCGCCAAGGACGTGGAGAAGGGTATCGCCATGGCCGAGGAGCTGGCCGCCCTCATGGGCGGCGTGGTGGGCGCGTCCCGCGCCGTGGTGGACTCCGGCTGGATGACCGCCGACCATCAGGTGGGTCAGACCGGCAAGACCGTCCATCCCCGCATCTATGTGGCGCTGGGCATCTCCGGTGCCATCCAGCACAAGGCCGGCATGCAGGACTCCGAGTGCATCATCGCCGTCAACAAGAGCGACGTCGCCCCCATCTTCGAGGTGGCGGACTACGGTATCTGCGGCGACCTGTTCAAGGTCGTGCCTATGATGATCGAGGAAATGAAGGCGCTGAAGAAGTAAGATATTCGCCCTCCCCACAAAGGGAAAAGCCCGGAGCCGCCGGCTTCGGGCTTTTCTCGTCCCGGCACTTGCCATTTGCGCCGGAATGCGCTATAATACTGCCCATATTTTTTCGGAAAGGGGGGACGACCCATGCCGGAAGCCGTACATATCGACTGGCAGCCCATAGGAGACAGGCGCGCCAGTGAAGCCATCTATGAGCAGCTGCGGGAGCTTATCACCTCCGGCACACTGCGCCCCGGCGACCGTCTGCCCTCCGAGCGCGCCATGATGGAGCAGCTGCATCGCTCCCGCCCCACCATCCGGGAGGCGCTGCGCATGCTGGAGCAGGGCGGCTATGTGGCCTCCACCCACGGCGCCAGCGGCGCGGTGGTGCAGGAGCTGACCATCGACGGGGTGGAGCAGCCGCTGACGGCCATGCTCCGGCTGAACCAGATATCGCTGGAGGAGCTGGGCGAATACCGCGCCGTCAACGATGGTACCATCGCGGGCTGGGCGGCGCTGCGCCGCAGCGAGGCGGATCTGGCGGACATGGAGGCGTGTCTGCTGGCGGCGGAGCAGGCGCTGGGCGACAGCCGCCGCTTTGCGGAGCTGGACGTAGGATTCCACAGCCTGCTGTCCCGCGCCACGGGCAATCAGGTGGCCATGATCGTCACCGAGGTGCTGGGCAAGGTGGAGCAGCATGTGCTGCTGAAGAAGATGTCCACGCTGAACGATGTCCAGCAGCTGGCGCTGGCGCGCCGCATCCTCGGCCGTCACCGGGAGATACTGGACGCCATCCGCCGCCGGGACGATGCCGCCGCGAAGCAGGCCATGCGGGAGCATACCCGCGCCGCCGGAACCGACCTGAAGGTATAAGAGAGATATAAAAAAGCATGAAAAAAGACCGCCCCCGGCGGTCTTTTTTATACCTCCCCCCGTGCCAGCATCCCTGTCGGTGAAAGCGATATACCCTTTGCAGCCCTCTCTGCATAATACCCCCGGCTTTTGGCCATCCTTCAGAGAGAAAACAGGCTGCATGGGCGCTCTATCCACGATTATTATACACGATTTCCGGCATGAGGTCAAGTGACCTCATACAAAAAGGCCGCTCCTGTTATCATAAACGCAGCGGAGGTGGTCGAGTGGTAGATGCAGTATTGGTAGGGCGGGTCTTGCAGACCTATCGGACGCGCAAGGGAATGTCGCAGGAGGTGCTCAGCGGACTGGCTGGGTTGGACAGAACACATTACAGCAAGCTGGAGCGCGGCTTGCGCAGCCCCACGCTGGACACGCTGTTCAAGCTCGCCCAGGCGCTGGATGTGCCGCCCCACGAGATCATTCAGGCCATCGAAGTACAGATGAGAATATAAAAGAGACAGCCCGCCGGCTGTCTCTTTTTTCATTCCCCAAAATACCGCTCTGTCTCGCGGATGTTGTGCTGTATCTCCTGCCGCAGTTCCTCCAGCGAGGCGAATTTCTTTTCGCCCCGGAGACGGCGGCAGAACTCGATGCGTATCTCCTGCCCGTACAGGTCGCCGTCAAAGCCCAGCAGGAACGTCTCCACCGACACGGCGTCGCCATCGGTGACGGTGGGGCGGGTGCCCACGTTGGTCACGCCGTGGTACATCCGGCCGTCCGGCAGGTACACGCAGGTGACATACACCCCGTGGGCGGGCGCGAGCACATGCTCCGGCACCGCCAGATTCACCGTGGGGATCCCGATGGTGCGCCCGATGCGCTGACCGTGCTGCACCGTCTGGCTCAGGCAGTGGCGGTGCCCCAGGAATTCCGCCGCCCGCTCCATGTCGCCCGCCTCCACCAGCGTGCGAATGTAGGTAGAGCTGACGGTGATGCCGTCCCGCTGCACCGGCGGGATAATGTCGCAGCCGATGCCCAGCTGGGCACATTTTTCCTGCAAAAGCTGCACGTTCCCGGCGTTCTTATGGCCGAACCGGTGGTCGTGCCCGGCCACAAAATGCACCGCGCCGTAGTCCCGGAGCAGCATCCCGATATACTCCTCCCAGCTCATGGTCATCATCTGCCGGTCGAAGGGGGCGAATACCACCCGTTCGATGCCGTACAGCCGCTCCATCAGTCCCTGCCGGTCGCGGCTGGAGTTGATGAGATACACGGGCTGCCCCGTGACCACCTCCTTGGGCGGCCGGTCAAAGGTGAATGCCGTGGGCACGGCCTGCAATTCCCGTGCCCGCTCCGCTGTTTTTTCCAGCAGGGCGCCGTGCCCCCGGTGTACGCCGTCGAAAAAACCGAGGGCTATGACTGCTTTTTCCAAATCCTTCACGCTCCGAAAAAGTTTTTCTCCGAGGTCAGCACCCCGTTTTCCCACCGGCTCAGGCACAGAAACGTCCCGTCCGTGCCGTAGACCCGGTACAGCCCCGGCTGCAAGCCCTCCGCCGCCAGCGGATTCCCGCAGCGGCAGCGCCTGTCCGCCTGCTCCGAGGGAATGCGGTACGCCGGGTACTGCCGGAACAGGGAGTCGGTGGCCGCCAGCAGGCTTTCGCCCTGCTGCTGTACCTCCTCGATGGTGCGGCACTCCGCCAGTGTGAACCCGGCGGCCATGGTGCGCCGCAGGCTGCTCATGCAGCCGCCGCAGCCCAGCGCCCGCCCGATGTCGTGGCACAGGGTGCGCACATAGGTGCCCTTGCTGCACCGGACGTGCAGCCGCCAGTCGCCGCCCAGCTCCTCCGGCTCCAGCAGCTCCAGCCCGTGGATGGTCACGGTGCGGGCGGGGCGCTCGATCTCCTGCCCCTTCCGCGCCAGCTCATAGAGCTTCTGCCCGCCGATCTTGATGGCGGAGTACATGGGCGGCACCTGCTGTATCTCGCCGGTAAACCGCGCCAGAACCGCCTCCAACTGCCCGCGGGTGATGCCCTCCGCCGGGTGCTGCTCCAGCACATCGCCGGAGGTGTCCTGGGTGTTGGTCACAAGACCCAGCCGCAGCCCGGCGATATACTCCTTGTCCCCGGCCTCGGCGTAGGACACGGCGCGGGTGGCGCTGCCCACGAACACCGGCAGCACGCCGGTGGCCATGGGATCCAGCGTTCCGGCGTGACCGACCTTTTTTGTTTTCAGTATGCCCCGCAGCTTGCCGCACACGTCCATGCTCGTCCAGCCGGCGGGCTTGTCGATAATGATGATGCCGTTCGCCATGGCTCAGCCCACCACTTCCCGGTAGGCGGCCAGTATACCGGCCTTGACCTCGTCCATGGTGCCCTCCACTGTGGCGCCCGCCGCGGCCTTGTGGCCGCCGCCGCCCAGCACCCGGCACACGGCGCAGGCGTCCACACGGGGGCCTGTCCGCAGGGAGATCTTCACCCTGCCCGGCTTCAGCTCCCGCAGGGTGATGCCGCAGTCGGTGCCCTGCACCAGCGCGGCCAGACTGCTCAGCTCCTCGATGTCCGCTTCCGTGGCGTGCAGCTCCCGGCACAGGGACAGGGGGATGGACATGACCACCACCCGCCCGTTGTCGTACAGCTCCATGTCCGCCACCATCCGGGCTTCCATAGCCAGACGGACGGCGCTCTTGGTGCGGAACAGCGCCTTGTTCACCGCGCCCACGTCGATGCCGCAGTCCATCAGCTCCGCGGCGATGCGGTGGGTGCGGGCGGTGGTGTTGGTGTAGACAAAGCAGCCCGTGTCCGTGGACACGGCCACATACAGCGCCATGGCGATCTCCGGCGTCACGGACGCGCCCAGCGCCCGGATCACGTCGTATACGATCTCGCCGCAGGCGGCGGCATCCGCGTCCAGACAGGTGCGCTCCGCGAAAAACTCCTGGGAGCCGTGGTGGTCGATGGCCAGGCAGATGCCGCCCTTATAGGGCAGCGCGTTGTCCGGCAGCAGATTGGGCGCGGCGATGTCCACCGACACCACGCTCTGCGGCACATAGACCTCCGGCGCCCACAGGGACGCGGCGTAAGGCTCGTAGGTGCCGGTGATCTCCGGATTGGGCAGCAGATACGCAGCCTTGCCCATGCCCCGCAGGGCGCGGCACAGGGCGGCGGCGCAGCCCACGGTGTCGCCGTCGGGACGGACGTGGGTCAGTATCAGCACCTCGTCCAGCGTCCGCAGGAAGTCCGCCGTCTCCTGTACGGTCAGGCGGGCGCTCATTCCCGATCCTCCGGCAGCACGATGTCCGCGTTGGCGGGGTTGGCGGGCTTCACATGGTTCAGAAGATCCAGAATGTGCGCGCCGTGGGCGATGGAATCGTCCATGAAGAACTGCAGCTCCGGCGTGTAGCGCAGGTCGATGGCCTGCCCCAGCTCGTGCCGCAGATACCCGGCGGCGGACTTCAGACCCTTCATCAGTCCCTTTTCATCCGTGCAGTTCAGGGCGCTGATATACACCCGCGCATAGCGCAGGTCGCTGGTGGTGTCCACCCGCGTGATGGTCAGCATGCCCTCCGACACGCGGGAATCCTTCACGGTGCGCAGCAGCGCGCTCAGCTCCTTGCGTATCTCCTCATTGATGCGTCCGATGCGGTTTCCGGCCATAGGGCGCTCCTCCTTTCAAGAAAAAGATGGGTGGGCGCTCGCCCACCCATCGGCTGTTTGTTATACCTCGATCTGCTCCATGGTGAAGGCCTCCACGATGTCGCCTTCCTTGATGTCGTTGAATTTCTCGATGCTCAGGCCGCACTCGTAGCCGGCCTGCACCTCCTTGACGGAGTCCTTGAACCGCTGCAGGGAGGCCAGCACGCCCTCGTGGATCACAATGCCGTCGCGCACCAGACGAACCTGGCAGTCCTTGCGCTGCAGCTTGCCGTCCTGCACATAGCAGCCGGCCACGGTGCCCACGCCGGACACCTTGTAGGTCTGCCGCACCTCGGCGTGACCCAGCAGCACCTCCCGGAACTTGGGAGCCAGCATGCCCTTCATGGCGGCCTCGATCTCGTTGATGGCGTCGTAGATGACGCGGTACATGCGCATGTCCACGTTGGCGCGGGCGGCGCTCTCGCGGGCGGCGGCGTCCGGGCGGACGTTGAAGCCCACGATGATGGCCTGGGATGTGGAGGCCAGCATCACGTCGGATTCGTTGATAGCGCCCACGCCGCCGTGGATCACGCGCACGCGCACTTCCTCGTTGCTGAGCTTCTCCAGCGAGGCCTTCACCGCCTCCACGCTGCCCTGCACGTCGGCCTTGACGATCAGGTTCAGGTTCTTCATCTCACCGGCCTGGATCTGGCTGAACAGATCCTCCAGCGACACCTTGGTGACAGGTGCGTTGGCCTTGGCCTTCTCCTCGGCCTTGCGCTGCTCCACCAGCTCGCGCGCCAGCTTCTCGTCGGCCACGGCGTTGAACGTGGCGCCGGCAGAGGGCGCCTCGGACAGGCCGGTGATCTCCACGGGCACGCTGGGGCCCGCCTCGGTGATGCGCTGTCCCTTGTCGCTGACCATAGCGCGGACACGACCCACGGAGGTACCCGCGATGATGATGTCGCCCTGATGGAGCGTGCCGTTCTGCACCAGCAGCGTGGCCACGGGGCCGCGTCCCTTGTCCAGACGGGCCTCGATAACGGTGCCCTGCGCCGCGCGGTTGGGGTTGGCCTTCAGCTCGCCCACCTCGGCGGTAAGGGTCAGCATCTCCAGCAGATTGTCCACGCCCATGCCGGTCTTGGCGGAGATGGGGCACACAATGGTGTCGCCGCCCCACTCCTCGCACACCAGCCCGTACTCGGTGAGCTGCTGCTTGATGCGCTCAGGGTTGGCTTCAGGCTTATCCATCTTGTTGATGGCCACGATGATGGGGATGCCGGCGGCCTTGGCGTGGTTGATGGACTCCACCGTCTGGGGCATGATGCCGTCCTCGGCGGCCACCACCAGAATGGCGATATCCGTCACCATGGCGCCGCGGGCGCGCATGGAGGTAAAGGCCTCGTGGCCGGGGGTGTCCAGGAACGTGATGGGCTTGCCGTGGATCTCCACCTGATAGGCGCCGATGTGCTGGGTGATGCCGCCGGCCTCGCCGCTGGCTACATGGGCGTGGCGGATGTAGTCCAGCAGGCTGGTCTTGCCGTGGTCAACGTGACCCATGACCACCACCACGGGGGCGCGGGGCACCAGATCCTCGTCCTTGTCCTGATGGTCGTCGATCAGGCGCTCCTCGATGGTGACCACCACCTCCTTTTCCACCTTGCAGCCCAGCTCCTCGGCGATGATGGCGGCGGTGTCGAAGTCGATCATCTGGCTCAGGGAGGCCATGATGCCGTTCTTCATCAGGCACTTGACCACCTCGGCGCCGGTCTTTTTCATCCGGCTGGCCAGCTCGCCCACGGAGATCTCATCGGGGATCTGCACGGTGACGGGCGTCTTCTTAATGACCTCAAGCCGCAGCTTGCGGAGACGGTCGGCCTCCTCCTGCTTGCGCTTGTTGCTGTTGAAATTGTTGTCCCGGCGCTGCTTATTGCGGAACTTCTCCTTGCCCTGGGGCGCCTGCTGGTCGCGCTTGCCGCTGCTGCGGGCGTCGGCCATGTCCTGCAGCTTCTCGTCGTACTTGTCCAGGTTCACATTGGTGGCCTTGCGGGTATCCACCACCTGACGCTGGGGCACGCGGGACATGGGCTGCTTGGGCTGCTCGGCGGGTTTGGCGTTTCCGGCGGCAGGGGTCTGCTGCTGGGACTTGCCGCTGCTCTGGGCAGGCGCACTCTGGGCGGGCTTGGCCGCCGGCGCAGGCTTTTTTTCCGCGGCTTTCGCACCCTCGGCATAGATCACCGCGATGCTGCTCACCGGGTTGTGCTGGGTCAGATACTCAAAGATGAGGCTCAGCTCCCGATCCTCCAGCACCTGCATGTGATTCTTGGGCGTTTCGGCGTACTTGGTCAGGATCTCCGTGATCTCCTTCGTGGACACGCCGAAATCCTTGGCCACCTCATGCACTCTGTATTTGTTAGCGATACTACCCAAATAAAGCCACCTCCATCTCAGTTGATCGCGCCGCTTTCGCGCCGCGCTGTGTTCTTCCTTACTTGCCGGACGGCTTCCGGCTTCCCTTGCCCTTCTTCACCGGCAGAGCGTTCTCATACCGCTGTCCGGGCGCTTCCTTCCTCTGCGGCCGTCTGCTTTTCGCATCGCGGCTGCTGCGTTCCTTATATACCCTGTCCGGGCGGTCAGCCCGCCGGGGCGGTCTGCGCTCCGGCTCCGGACGGCCTTCCGGCGGGTGCGCCGGTTCCTCCGGCGGCTTGGCGGCATGGACGCGCCGCTTGCCCTGCCGCAGGTTCTTCTCGTGCTGCGCCTGCTCCTCTTTCCGCTCCCTGGCGCGCTTGGCCTTGATGTCCAGCGCCTGCGACGCCGCACCGTAGGTCTCGCCGTCCGCCGCCGCCAGCTTCTTCACCAGCGACTGGGCGAAGCCGATGTCCGTCACTGCGCACATGGCCACGCTGGTGCGTCCCAGCGCCCGGCCGAAGGCGTCCTTATCGGCAGGGAAGGGGAGGCACAGGCAGCTGCCCGCGTGGGCAAAGCTGTACGCCCTGCGGACGGAGGACGCTGCCGCGTCCCGCGCCGTAAAGATGACCCGCGCCTTCTTGCCCCGTGCCGCCGCGCCCACAGGCTCCTCGCCCACGGCCACCGCGCCGGCGCGCAGCGCCAGTCCCAATGTGGATAACAAATGCTCTGTCACAGCGCCACCATCTGCCCTTCCAGCGCGTCATAGACCTCCGCGGGGATGGCGGTGTCGAACGCGCGCTCCAGTGCGCGGCTTTTCCGCGCCTTTTTCAGACACTCCGGATCGGGACACACATACGCGCCCCGCCCCGACTTCTTGCCGGTGGCGTCCAGCAGGATCTCGCCCTCCGGCGTTTTCACAATGCGCAGCAGCGCCTTTTTGTCCTTCATCTCGCGGCAGCCTACGCACTGCCGCTGCGGTATTTTGCGGGGCTTCTGCATAGCTGCCGCTCCTTTCTTACTCGGCGTTGGCCGCCTTGATGTCGATCTTGTAGCCGGTGAGCCGGGCGGCCAGACGTGCGTTCTGACCCTCCTTGCCGATGGCCAGACTCAGCTGGTCGGCGGGCACCGTTACGCGGCAGGCCTTGCCCTCGTCGGCCAGCTGCACGCTGACCACGTCCGCCGGCGCCAGCGCTGCGGCGATGAACTCGGCGGGATCCTCGCTGTACTTGATGATGTCGATCTTCTCGCCCCGCAGTTCATCCACGATGGCGTTGACGCGCTGCCCTCTGGGGCCAACGCACGCGCCGATGGGATCCACGTTAGGATCGTCCGACCACACGGCGATCTTGGTGCGGTTGCCCGCTTCCCGGGCGATGGAGCGCACCTCCACGGTGCCGTCGTAGATCTCCGGCACCTCCAGCTCAAACAGCCGCTTCACCAGACCGGGGTGGGTGCGGGAGATCAGCACCTGCGGGCCGCGGGTGGAGCGGCGCACCTCTACCAGATACACCTTGACCATCTGCCCCTCGTGCAGCTCCTCGCCGGGCACCTGCTCGTTCATGGTCAGCACCGCGTCGGTGGCCTCCGCGCCGGTGCCGATGCGCAGCATCACGTTGCCGCTGCGGGGATCGATACGGCTGACGGTGCCGGTGAGGATCTCGTGCTGCTTGCTGCCCCACTCGTCGTAGATCATGCCGTGCTCGGCCTCCCGCAGGCCCTGAATGATGACCTGCTTGCCGTTGCCGGCGGCGATGCGGCCGAACTCCACGGACTCCACCGGGAAATTCACCATGCCGCCCAGCTCGTTCTTGGCGGAGATACGCTTGGCATCCTCCAGCGAGATCTGGCTGGCGGGGTTCTCTACCTCCTCCACGATCTCCTTCTGGACGTACATCTTCAGATCCTTCTTCTCCTCGTCCACGTCCACCACCACGTACTCCACGCCCTCGTGGTCACGCTTGTAGGCGGTGGTCAGCGCCTGAATGATCTTGCCCATCATGAAGCTCTGGGGAATGCCCCGCTCCTTTTCCAGCATGGCAAGCGCCGCAAAAATTTCGTCACACTTCATGTCGTTTCTCCTTATATCAAGTCGTCTTAAAATTCCACCCGCAGGCGCACCAGCGCCACCTCGTTCTTCTCCAACCGCACCGGCTCCGCCGTGCCCATATCCAGCAGCACCGCGCCGTTGTCATAGCCCGCCAGCTTCCCGGCGAACTCCTTGCGCCCGTCCTTGGGCTGATAGGTCTTTACCAGCACCGGGCTGCCCATGAACTGCTGAAAATCGCCGGGGCGCTTCAGCTGCCGCTCCAGTCCGGCGGAGCCCACCTCGAACACATAGCTGCTCTCGATGGGGTCGGCCTCGTCCAGCAGGTCGCTGACCTTGCGGCTGATGGCCTCGCAGTCCAGAATGTCCACGCCGCCGTCCTTGTCCAGATACAGCCGCAGGTACCACTGCCCCGCCTCCCGGACGTACTCCACGTCCCAGATGCGGCAGCCCTGCTCCTGCACCGCCGGCTCCGCCAGCTCCCACACGATATCGGTGATCTTCTTCACAGGCGTCCCTCCGATTTTAACAAATCAAAAATGCTCAAGAAAAAGAGCGGACACATCGTCCACTCCCAGTCAATACCTTACTTACACGCACAGCATACCATATAAATGCGGAAAACGCAAGTGTTTTTCCGGAAAAACTCCCGCGAAAGACGGCAAAAAAGGGAAAAGAGCGTCCCTCAGGACGCTCCCTTCACATACATGGCCAGCCGCGACAGCAGGAACGCCGCCAGATTCACCAGCACCACCGTGGCGCCCACCGGCGTGCCCCACAGGTACGACCCGGTCAGGCCGATGCAGAAGCACACCACGCTCAGCCCGGCGGCGCACAGCACCACGCCCCGGAAGCTGCGCAGCAGCCCCATGGCCGTCAGCGCAGGGAAGATCACCAGACTGGAGATCAGCATGGCGCCCATCATCCGCATGCCCAGCACGATGGTCAGCGCCGTCAGCACCGACAGAATGGTGTTGTACAGCCCCACCCGCACGCCGGTGGCGCGGGAAAAGCTCTCGTCAAAGGTGATGGCGAACAGCCGGTGGTAGAACAGGATATACAGAACCAGCACCGCCGCGCACAGCACCACGCTCAGCGCCACATCCGCGCGATCCATGGCCAGAATGGAGCCGAACATGAAGCTGTCCACATCCGTGGTCATGCCGGTGGTCAGACTGGTGACCACCACGCCGATGGCCAGTGCCGAGGCGCTGACCACCGCGATGGCGGCGTCCGCCCCCATGCGGCTTTTCTCCGTCATCCGCAGCAGCCCCAGCGCCGCCAGGATCACCACCGGTATGGACACCGGCAGCGGCGCCCAGCCGCAGGCCAGCGCGATGCTCAGCGCGCCGAAGGACACATGGCTCAGCCCGTCGCCGATCATGGAGTACCGCTTCAGCACCAGCGGCACCCCCAGCAGCGCGGCGCACAGCGCCACCAGAATACCCACCACGAACGCCCTCAGGATGAACGGGTAGGTGAACATCTCCCACAGCAGACTCATACGCCGTCACCTCCGAACCGCTTCCCCCAGGGGGAGGCCAGATATTCCGCCGCCGTGCCGAAGAAGTACGTCCCGTGCCCCGCGTGGAGGATGTGGGTGGCGTACCGCAGGGCGCTGCGGATGTCGTGGGTCACCGTCACGATGGCGATGCCCTCCTTCTTGTTCAGATAGTCCAGCGTGCGGTACAGCTCCTGCGCCGCCGCCGGGTCAAGCCCCGTCACCGGCTCATCCAGTATCAGCAGCTCCCCGGCGGCGCACAGCGCCCGCGCCAGCAGCACCCGCTGCTGCTGCCCGCCGGACAGCTCCCGGTAGCAGCGATCCTTCAGCTCCAGCACGCCCAGCTTGCCCATGTTCATCAGCGCCGCGGACTTCTCCTTGGGCGTGTAGAAAAACCGCATGCCCCGGCTGCTGAGAAAGCCGCTGCGCACCACCTCCGTCACCGTGGCGGGGAAGTCCTTCTGCGCCTTCGTCTGTTGGGGCAGATAGCCGATAGCGCCGGAGCGCAGGGAAGGCGCGCGCACGATCTCGCCCGCCATAGGGCGCAGCAGCCCCAGCAGGCTCTTTACCAGCGTGGACTTGCCGCTGCCGTTTTCACCCACGATGCACACATAGTCGCCGCTGTGCACCTGAAAGCGCAGGTGCTCCCACACCGGCCTGCCCTCGTAGCCCAGCGTCACGTCCCGGCAGTCCAGCAATATCTTTTTCTCCATCAGGACAGCCCCTCCTTCAATACCGCGGCGTTGGCGGTCATCAGACTGATATAGGTCGCGCCGCCGTCAAACTCCGCCCGGCTCACCGTTTGGCAGGAGTGGAACGTCCGCACCTGCGCGCCGGTGGTCTCCGCGATGGCGTTGGCCACCTTCTGGCTGCTCAGCTCGATGGTATACACCACCGGGATGTGCTCCGCATCCACCAGATCAATGAGATACTTCAGCGTGGCCAGTGACGGCTCCGTGTCCCCGGCGCAGCCGTGGAACGCCGCCCGGTAATCCAGATCATATTCCTTGCAGAAATACAGCAGCGGGAACCGGTCGCCGAACACCACCAGACGCCGCGCCGCGCCGTCCACGATGTCCCGGAACGTATGGTCCAGCGCCTGCAATTCGCCCAGATAGTCCCCCAGCCGCGCCCGGTAGCCGTCGGCGTTGTCCGGATCGGCCTCACACAGCGTGTCGCAAATGGCGCGGCACAGCGCCATGGCGTTCACCGGCGACGTCCAGATGTGCTCGTCGTACTCGATGTCCTCCTCGTGGCCGTCGTGCAGATGGCCGTCATGGTCGTCGTGATCATGGTCGTGGTCATGGTCGTGGTCATCGTGGTCGTGGTCGTGACCGCCCTGCATCCCCTCGGCGTACTCCTCCCGGTATGTCTCCACGCAGTCCATCATGGCCAGCCGGTAGGGGATCTCCTCGCCCGCCGCGTCCAGCACATCCTCCACCCACAGCTCGCTCTCGCCGCCGTTCCAGATGAACACATCCGCCCGGCTCATGGTGATCACGTCCAGCGGCGTTGGCTCGAAGCTGTGCGTCTCCCGCCCGGCGGGTACCAACAGCACCGCGTCCACCGCGTCGCCGCCGATCTGCCGCACGAAATCGTAGTAGGGGAACAGGGTGCATACCACCTGCAGCCGCCCATCGTTTTCCGTGTCCGCCCGCCGCCCGCAGCCGGCCGCCGTCAGCAGCAGCACCGCCGCCAGCAGCGCCGCCGAAAATCGCCGCATGCGCCCCACCTCCTTGCACATAGTCTGCGTCAGTATACCACATCTATCGGAAAAAGGGAAGTGGGAGCCTTTGTCGAAGCGGTGGAAAAGAGCGCTCCACTGCGTGGACGGCGTCCCCAGCGTCCCGTTGGCCTCCGGACTCTGTAGGGCGGGGCCCCCGTGCCCCGCCGAAAACGCATTTCCCGGCGGGACACATGGGCCCCGCCCTACAAGGGGAACAGATATTCCCACACCAGTGACATCGGTCACTGGTTCGGCCTGTCAGCGCGGCCGCGCTGACAGGCCGTCCGCCCCTACAGACAAAGGAACCGCCCGCGGGCGGTTCCTTTCAGCCTTATTTCTTATAGGGCACGTGCCAGATGGTGTCGGCGTACTGGGCGATGGCGCGGTCGGCGGCGAACACGCCGCTGCGGGCGATGTTGGTCAGGCTCATGCGGTTCCACGCCTCCCGGTCGGTGTAGGTGTGGCGCATGCGGCTCTCCGCCTCGCAGTAGGCCGCAAAATCGGCCAGCACCATATACTGATCCGCCTGTCCGTCCACGCCGGTGACAAGCCGCTGGAACAGATCCTCGTAGGTCACGCCGTCCCGGAAGCCCACCTTCAGCTGATCCAGTACCCGGCGCAGCACCGGGTCGCGCTGGTACAGCAGGTTGGGGTCGTAGGTGTGGCGCAGATGCTCCACCTCGTCGGCCTTCAGACCGAACAGGAACATGTTGTCGTCGCCCAGCAGGTCGTGCATCTCCACATTGGCGCCGTCCAGCGTGCCTACGGTCAGCGCGCCGTTCATCATGAACTTCATGTTGCCGGTGCCGCTGGCCTCCTTGCCGGCG
>ENA-UOIY01000484-UOIY01000484.1-human-gut-metagenome-genome-assembly--contig:-P114-NODE-484-length-65182-cov-10.605432_pt1 | contig 65182 bp, 71 predicted proteins | sample MGYA00242335_ERZ723882 | MGnify/ENA metagenome assembly ERZ723882 | reverse complement strand
AAAATTCAGGGGGAACCCCCGGCGAGGGTTCCCCCTTAGACCCCCTCCTGCGCTTTTGTGAGCATAAAGGGGGATTCCGCGCTCTGCGGAGCGCGGCCAGAGGCTTTGCCTCTGGACTCCACCACCTTTGAAAAGGTGGACGAAACTTTCATTCGCGCGCGAAGCGCGCAGGGCGGTTATTCGTCGCGGATGGTGAGTTTCAGGACGTCGGGGCGCGCGTAGTGGCCGCAGACGTCGTGTTCCATGCGGCTAGCGGGGACGCGGCTGAGGTCGAGATCGGCGTAGATTATGCCCTCGCGGTCCCAGAGCGGCTCGGAGAGCTCGTGGCCGTAGGGGTCGATGACGCAGCTCCCGCCGCGGCACACCACGTCCGGCAGCGCGGCTATCTCCGCCGCCGCGCTCTCCGTCGCGGGGTACATCTCCCGCGTGAAGTACATGTTGCAGTTCACAAAATAGCAGTGGCCCTCTATGGCGATGTGCCGTATCGTGTGCTGCCACTCCGGGTTGTCGTTCGTGTTGGGCGAGATGTAGATGGTCACGCCCCTCTCATAGAGCGCGACGCGCGCGAGGGGCATGTAGCTTTCCCAGCAGATGAGGCTGCCCACCGGGCCCCAGGGCGTGCCCAGCACGGGGAAGAAGTCGCGGTCTGCGTCGCCCCAGACCACGCGCTCGCTGCCCGTGGGCTTGAGCTTGCGGTGGTTGAGCGCCGTGCTGTCGGGCGCGATGAGCATGTTGGAGTTATAGAGCGTCGCCGTCACGGCGTCGCGCTCGGAATAGCCTATGCTGAGGTATATTCCGGCCTTCTGCGCCGCCTCGCGCAGGGCGCGCATCTCCTCCCCGTCCGCGAGGACCGAATTCTCGTAGTAGCCCAGCCAGTCGCGCCGCCCCGGCTGAGTGCGGCTGCCCACGGTGTAGCCGAAGGTCATGCCGTATGGGTAGCCCGGGATGAAGAGCTCCGGGAACACCACAAAGTCCGCGCCGCCCTCGGCGCACTCGTCAATGAGCCTGAGCGCCTTCTCCGTGCTCTCCGCCGCCGAAAACATCACCGGCGCCGCCTGCACCACCGCAAGGCGGCAGTTTCTTCTCAAATCTCGCATATCCTCACCCCAAAAAACGTGTTGCGCCATTATACCACGCTCTCCCCAGCCCCCGCAAGCGCGCAAAAAGCCCCGGCTTCTTGGCCGGGGCTTTGTCATGCGGTTTATTCCCATTCCACCGTCGCGGGGGGCTTACTGGTGATGTCGTAGACTACGCGGGAGATCTCGGGGACCTCGCCGGTGATGCGGTCGCTGGCGCGGGCGAGGACGTCAAGGGGGATGCGGGTCCAGTCGGCGGTCATGAAGTCGTCGGTCGTGACCGCGCGGAGGGCTATCGTCTCGCCGTAGCTGCGCGCGTCGCCGCGCACGCCCACGCTGCGGGTGTTGGTCAGCACGGCGAAGTACTGGTCGGGCATGTGCTCGAGCTTCGCCTTAGCTATCTCGTCGCGGAACACGGCGTCGGCGCGGCGGAGTATGCGCAGCCGCTCCTCCGTGACCTCGCCGATGACGCGCACGGCGAGACCGGGGCCGGGGAAGGGCTGGCGGTTCACCAGCTCCTCGGGCAGGCCCAGCTCGCGGCCCAGGGCGCGGACCTCATCCTTGAAGAGTTCGCGCAGGGGCTCGACAACGCCCTTGAAGTCCATGTCCTTCGGCAGGCCGCCGACGTTGTGGTGGCTCTTTATCGTCGCCGCCTCGCCGGAGCCGCTCTCGATGACGTCGGGGTAGATGGTGCCCTGAACGAGGTATTCGGGGCTGCCCAGCCTGCGGGCCTCGGTCTCGAACACGCGGACGAACTCCTCGCCTATTATGCGGCGCTTCTGCTCGGGCTCGGTCACGCCCTTGAGACGGCTGAGGAAGCGCTCGCGCGCGTCGACGCGCACGAACTGCAGGCCGCTGCGGCCCTTGAAGGCGCGCTCCACCAGCTCGGCCTCGCCCTCGCGGAGCAGGCCGTGGTCGACGAACACGCAGACCAGCCGGTCGCCCATGGCCTTGTCGAGCAGCGCCGCCGCGACGGCAGAGTCCACGCCGCCGCTCAAGCCGCAGAGGGCGCGCTTGCCCGCGAGCTCGGTGCGGTATTTTTCGATGGTGCGCTCGGCATAGCTGCCCATGTGCCAGGTGCCGGCGCAGCCGCAGATTTTATAGAGGAAGTTGCGGAGTATCTCCGTGCCGCGCTCCGTGTGCGTGACCTCGGGGTGGAACTGCACGCCGTAGAGCCGCTCGGCGTCGTTTTCCATCGCGGCGACGGGGCATTTTTCAGTGGAGGCCGTGACTGCAAAGCCCTCGGGCGCGCGCAGCACGCGGTCGGTGTGGCTCATCCAGCAGGTGCCCTCGCCGGCGCAGCCGGAAAAGAGGGAGCTCTCGCGGCTCTTGAGCCGGACGCCGCCATACTCGCCGGAGGCCCCGGCGGAGCCCACCTCGCCGCCCTCAAGATACGCCATGAGCTGGCAGCCGTAGCAGATGCCGAGCACGGGCACGCCCGCGTGCAGCACGCTGCGGTCGCATTTGGGCGAGCCGGGTTCCGGCACGCTCTGCGGGCCGCCGGTGAGGATGACGCCCTTGCAGCCGCTCTCGCGGAGAGCCTCCACGGTGGCCTTGCGCCAGGGCAGTATCTCGGCGTAGACGCCCTGCTCGCGGACGCGGCGGGCGATGAGGCGGCTGTACTGGCCGCCGAAGTCGATTACGAGTATCTTTTCCTCCATTTTTGCCTCCAAATTACTCGACAGTTACAGATTTTGCGAGGTTTTTGGGTTTATCTATGTCGCAGCCCTTTTCGCGCGCGGCGTAATAGGCCAGCAGCTGCAGCGGCACTATCTCGGCCACGGCGTCGAAAAACGGGTCTATGCGCGGGATGAAGATGGCGTCGTCCGCCGCGGCCAGGATGCGGCGGTTGCCCGCCAGGGCCACGGCCAGGACCTTCGCGCCGCGGGCCTTGACCTCCTCGATGCCGTTTATCATCTTCTCGAGCAGGTCCTCGCGGCAGCAGAGGGCCACGACGGGGGTGCCCTCGTCTATGAGGGCGATGGTGCCGTGCTTGAGCTCCCCGGCGGCGTAGGCCTCGGAGTGGTTGTAGCTGATCTCCTTCATCTTGAGCGCGGCCTCCAGCGAGACTGCGTAATCGACATTGCGCCCAATATAATACAGCGCGTCGCCCAGGCAGTAGCGCTTGGCGAGGGCGGGGAGGGCGTGGTTCATGTCGATGGCGCGCTGGATGGCGTCGGGGATGAGGTAGAGCCTGCCCGCGAGGCGGTGCAGCTCCTCGTTGTCGATGCGGCCGAGGCGGTGCGCAAAGTGCGCGGCGAGAGCGCAGATGACGGCCACCTGGGTGGTATAGCCCTTGGTGGAGGCCACGGCGATCTCGGGGCCGGCGCGGGTGTACACCACGTCGTCCGCGAGCTTGGCTAGGCTGCTGCCCACGACGTTGACGATGGCGAGCAGCCGCGCGCCGCGGGAGCGGCACTCGCGCGCCGCGGCGAGGGTATCCGCCGTCTCGCCGGACTGGGAGAGCGCGATGACCAGCGTCTCCGGCCCGATGAGCGGGTCGGAATACCGCAGCTCGCTGGCGAGCTCGGCGGTTACGGGGATGCGGCAGAGCTTCTCAAGCGCCTGCTTGCCGACGCAGCCCGCGTAATACGCGGAGCCGCAGGCGGTGATGACTATGGATTTTATACTCCTCAGTGCCTCGTCGTCAAGCCCCAACTCCTCAAATTCTATGCCGCCGCCGCGGAGGCGGGGCTCGAGCGCGGCGCGGACGGCGCGGGGCTGCTCCATGATCTCCTTGAGCATGAAGTGCTCGTAGCCGCCCTTTTCCGCGGCCTCGACGCTCCACTCGATGCGGGTGACGGGCGCGTTGACGGGCCGCCCGGCGCTGTCGAAGACGGTGATGCTATCGGGAGTGAGCTCGGCGAACTGGCCGTCCTCGAGGCAGATGGAGTTCTTGGTGTGGGCCACGAGGGCGGTGACGTCGGAGGCAAAGTAGTTCTCGCCGACGCCGAGGCCGAGGATGAGGGGGCTGGCCTCGCGCACGGCGTAGAGCGTGCCCGGCTCGTCGGCGCAGAGTATGCCGATGGCATAGCTGCCCTCGAGCCGCGCCACGGTGCGCATGACGGCCGCCTTGAAGTCGCCGGTGTAGCAGGTCTCCAGCAGGTGGACGATGACCTCGGTGTCCGTCTCGCTCTGAAATACGCAGCCGTGCTCCGTGAGTTCGGCGCGCAGCTCTGCGTAATTCTCGATTATGCCGTTGTGGACGACGGCGAACTTGCCGTTGTTGCTGACGTGGGGGTGAGCGTTAGTGTCCGTGGGCGCGCCGTGGGTGGCCCAGCGGGTGTGGCCTATGCCGGAGCGGCCGGGGAGGGACGCGCCGTTTCGCGTGAGTTCGCAGAGAGTCTCTATGCGTCCGCTGGTCTTGGCGAGCTCGAGGCCGGTCTCGCCCATTACGGCGATACCGGCCGAGTCGTAGCCTCTGTATTCAAGCGCCTTGAGGCCGGCGAGCAGCACGCCCGCCGCCTCACGCTTTCCGGTGAAGCCTACAATTCCGCACATACCATATCCTTTCCAGAAACGGGGTTAAAGCTTTATATACTCGTCGCGGCCTGCGCCCACGGAGACATAGCGGATGGGGCAGCCGGTCTCCTGCTCGATGCGGCGGACATAGCGGCGCGCCTCGAGGGGCAGATCGGTCCACTGGCGGGCGTGGGAGATGTCGCACTTCCAGCCGTCCATGTACTCGACGACGGGCTTTGCGCCCTCGAGAGCGGCGGGGAAGGGGAAGTCGCGCGTCTCGGCGCCGTCCACCTCGTAGGCGACGCAGAGGGGTATCTTATCCATGTAGCCGAGCACGTCGAGCTTGGTGAGGGCTATGCAGGTAGCCCCCTGGAGCCTGACGCCGTAGCGCGTGGCGACGAGGTCGATGGGTCCGACGCGCCTGGGGCGGCCGGTCTTGGCGCCGTATTCGGCGCCGGCGGTGCGCAGCTCGTCGGCCTCGGGGCCGAACCACTCGCAGACGAAGGGGCCCTCGCCCACGCAGGTGGAGTAGGCCTTGACGACGCCGACGACCTCGTCCAGGCTTCCCGAAGGCATACCGCTGCCCATCAGGGCGTAGGCTGCAAGGGTGTTGGACGAGGTCGTATAGGGGCAGATGCCGTGCTCCAGGTCGCGCAGAGCGCCGAGCTGAGCCTCAAAAAGTATGCGTTTGCCCGCGGCCGCGGCTCCCATGAGGAAGCGGCCGGTCTCGCGTATGAAGGGACGGAGCGGTTCGCCGTAGCGCTCGAGCCAGGAGGTGATCTCCTCGAGCGTGTAGCCCTTGGCCCCGTAGACCTTTGTGAGGATGAGGTTTTTCCACTCCAGTATCTCGGCGAGGCGCTCCGTCATCTGCCTGGGATAGCTGAGGTCGCCGGCCTGGATGGTCTTTTTCTGATACTTGTCGGAATAGAAGGGCGCTATGCCCTGCTTGGTGGAGCCGAACTTGTGTGCGCCGAGGCGCTGCTCCTCGAGGCCGTCCTGTTCCTTGTGCCAGGGCAGGAGCAGGCTGGCCCGCTCGCTTATCATGAGATTCTCGGGGGTTATCTTCACGCCCTGGGCGCGGACCGTCTCGATCTCCTCCCAGAGGCTCTGGAGATCGAGCGCCACGCCGGGGCCGAGAACATTCACGACCCCGGGGCGGAAGATGCCCGACGGCAGCAGGTGCAGGGCGAACTTGCCGTATTCGTTTATAACGGTGTGCCCCGCGGTCCCGCCGCCCTGGTAGCGGACGACGACGTCAAAGTCCCGGGTGAGCAGGTCCACCATGCGGCCCTTGCCCTCGTCGCCCCAGTTGATTCCAACTACCGCGCAGTTTGACATTTTACTTCCTCCAGCTCGTTTAAGCTCCTTCCGCTGTCGCCGTAGTTCGAGAGATAGCGCGCGGAGGGATCGCCCACGTCGCAGCCCGCCCAGTTCCGGTTGGGCATCCAGAAACCGGGGACCATCTCCGCCTGACCGGGGTAGAACTTCTCGAATATCTCGCGGTAGAGCAGGGATTCCTTGGTGAACGGCTGCGAAAAAGTGTATCTTCTGCGTTTGTGCTCAAAGTCCGCGTCGGAGTACATGCGCTCGGCGAGGGCCTTGAGGTTGTCGGCCAGCGAGTGGCCCACGGCGTCGGAGAAGGCGGCCTTCTCGCGCCAGAGTATGCCGTCCGGCAGCAGTCCTTCGCCGTCGAAGGCGCGGCGCAGGAGATACTTGCCCACGCCGTGGCGGTTCATCTTCATCTCCGGGTCGATGGACATGACGTAGCGGACAAAGTCCAGGTCGCCGAAGGGCACGCGGGCCTCCAGCGAGTGCACGGAGATGCAGCGGTCGGCACGCAGAACATCGTAGGCGTAGAGCTCGCGCATGCGCTTTTGCGCTTCCTTCTGGAACTCCTCGGCCGAGGGTGCAAAGTCCGTGTACTTGTAGCCGAAGAGCTCGTCGGAGACCTCGCCGGTGAGCAGGACGCGGACGTCGGTCTGCTCGTGAATGGCCTTGCAGACGAGGTACATGCCCACGCTGGCGCGCACCGTCGTGATGTCGTAGGAGCCGATGGTGGCGATGACGTCGCTCAGGGCGGCGACCGCCTCCTTGACGGGGACGACCACCTCCATGTGGTCGCTGCCGATGAACTCCGCGACCTCGCGGGCGTAGCCGAGGTCGATGGCGTCGCCACTCATGCCGATGGCGAAGGTGCGGATCTTCTTGCCCGTGAGCCGCGCCGCGATGGCGCAGACCAGGGAGGAATCCAGGCCGCCGCTGAGCAGGAAGCCGACCTTGGCGTCGGAGACCAGGCGCTTTTCAACGCCCTTTATCAGCCTCTCGCGGATGCCGGCGCAGATCTCGTCCTCGGTGCCGCGGATGACCGGCCCGGCCTCGCCGGGGTCGGCATAGCGGTGGAACTGCCCGCCCTTCCAGTAGCATCCGGGAGGGAAGGGGCGCACACGCCATACCAGCCCGACGAGGTTCTTCGCCTCGCTGGCGAAGAGCATCGTGCCGTGCATGTCGTAGCCGTAGAAGAGGGGACGAATGCCGATGGGGTCGCGCGCTGCGATGAACTCGTGCGTCTCGGCGTCGTAGATGATGCAGGCAAACTCCGCGTCGAGCATCTTGAACATATCCGTTCCGTACTCGCGCCAGAGCGGGAGCAGCACCTCGCAGTCGGAGCCGCTTTTGAAGGTGTACTTTGCAGAGAGCTCTTCCTTTATCTTTTCATAGCCGTAGATCTCGCCGTTGCAGACGACATAGCTGCCGTCCAGTTCAAAGGGCTGCATGCCCGTGGGGTCGAGTCCCATGATGGACAGGCGGTGAAAGCACAGTATGCCGTCGTCGAGCTTCACGATACGGCTGTCATCGGGACCGCGGGAGCGTGTGCGCTCGAAGCCCTCGGTGAAGGCGGCCATTTCGGGCATTGGGCCGCAGCAGCCCATTATGGAGCACATGGTACACCTCAGCCCACACCGTACAGCAGCTCACTGTACGTGGGGTAGGGCCAGTACTTGGCGGACGTGATGCTCTCGGCCTCGTCGGCCGCGGCGCGCAGCTCGCGCATCCTGGGCAGAACGTCGTCGCGGATGGCGCAGCTCTCGGCGGTGACGTCGGCCGCGTCGTGCAGGTGGAGCATGGAATCCTCCAGCGCCTCGGTGTTGGCGGCAATGACGTCGCAGAGCGTGGAGAGCCGGCGCACAAGGCCGCGCTCATAGGTGCAGGCGCAGTCCGGGTCGAGGCCGCGCTTGGCGGCGGCGGCACGGGCGGTGTCGGCGGCATAGGCCTCGACGGCGGGGAGGATCTCCTTCTTCGCCATGTCGGCCATGGTCAGGGCCTCGATGCTGACGGTCTTGCAGTAGTTCTCCAGCATGATCTCGTAACGGGAGTGGAGCTCTGCTTCAGTATACACCCCTTCGGAGGTTAGCATATCTATGTTCTTTTTGTCAAGCAGTCTCGGCATGCAATCGGGGGTGGTGCGCAGGTTGGAGAGCCCGCGGACCTCCTCGGCCTCGCGCAGCCAGGCCGCGTCGTAGCCGTTGCCGTTGAAGATTATGCGCTTGTGGCAGATGATGACGCTGCGGATGAGCTCGTGCAGGGCGGTGTCGAAGCTCTCGGAGCTCTCCAGGATGTCGGCGTAGCGGTGCAGCACGGAGGCGACGGCGGCGTTGAGCATGATGTTGGCGCAGGCTATGGAGTTGGAGGAGCCGAGCATGCGGAACTCAAACTTGTTGCCGGTGAAGGCGAAGGGGGAGGTGCGGTTGCGGTCCGTGGTGTCGCGCTGGAACCTCGGCAGGGTGTCCACGCCGAGGCGCAGCTGGCTGCGCTCAGCGGCGGAGTAGGGGGCGTCCTGCTCCAGGGCCTTGAGGACGGCGGTGAGCTCATCGCCGAGGAAAATGGAGACCACGGCGGGGGGAGCCTCGTTGGCGCCCAGACGGTGGTCGTTGCCCGCCGTGGCCACGGCGAGACGCAGGAGGTCCTGATACTCGTCAACGGCCTCGATGACCGCGCAGAGGAAGGTGAGGAACTGCGCGTTCTCATGCGGCGTCTCGCCAGGGGAGAGAAGATTTATCCCGGTGTCGGTGGTGAGGGACCAGTTGTTGTGCTTACCGGAGCCGTTCACACCGGCGAAGGGCTTTTCGTGAAGGAGACACGCGAGGCCGTGTTTGGCCGCGACCTTCTGCATGATCTCCATGGTCAGCTGGTTGTGGTCGGTGGCGATGTTGGCCGGGCCGTAGATGGGCGCGATCTCGTGCTGGGCGGGCGCCACCTCGTTGTGCTCGGTCTTGGCCAGGACGCCGAGCTTCCAGAGCTCCTCATCCAGGTCCTTCATATATGCCTCGACCCTCGGCTTTATGCTGCCGAAATAGTGGTCGTCGAGCTCCTGGCCCTTGGGCGGGCGGGCGCCGAAGAGGGTGCGGCCGGTGCAGACCAGGTCGCGGCGCTTCTTGAAGAGCTCCTTATCGATGAGGAAGTACTCCTGCTCGGGGCCGACGGAGGGGTACACGCGCCGGACGTCCTCGTTGCCGAAGAGCTTGAGCACGCGCAGGGCCTGACGGGAGAGCGCGGCCATGGAGCGCAGGAGCGGGGTCTTTTTGTCCAGGGCCTCGCCGCCGTAGGAGCAGAAGGCCGTGGGTATGCAGAGCGTGTGGCCCTTGATGAAGGCGTAGCTGGTGGGGTCCCAGGCGGTGTAGCCGCGGGCCTCAAAGGTGGCGCGCAGGCCGCCGGAGGGGAAGCTCGATGCGTCCGGCTCGCCCTGAATGAGCTCGCGGCCGGAGAACTCCATTATGACGCCGCCGTCGGGTGCGGGGCTTATAAAGCTGTCGTGCTTCTCGGCGGTAATACCGGTCATGGGCTGGAACCAGTGCGTAAAGTGCGTGACTCCGTGCTCAACGGCCCAGTCCTTCATCGCCGAGGCGACCTCGCCCGCGACGTCGGAATTGAGCGGCTTCCCGGCCTCTATGGTCTCCCTCAGGGAATTATAGACCCAACCGGGGAGACGGGCCTTCATGACCCTGTCGTCAAAAACCATACATCCAAAATACTCGGGTACTGTCGCCATGACGATCACCTCTTTAAAAAAATAAAAAGACAGGGGCGCCGCAGGTTATGCTGCCTGCGGCGCCCTTGCCGTACAACGCGAACACTATAAGCTCGATAGTGCAATTTGTCAAGAGGTCAACTGCGAAAATCAGCACAATAGTCAAAAATCCACGTTGACAAACAGGCTGTAGTGTAGTAAAGTTACCGCATGAACGAGGGAGTTCATTCGTATCGAGGGAGAAGTGTCGAATGATTGCCCTCGGTTTTTGATTTTGAAACGGCAGAAAGGTCGGGAGCGAAATGAAGTACACCGCCGATGAGATAATACAGTACGCGCGCGAGGAAAACGTGAAGTTCGTGCGCCTCGCCTTCTGCGACGTGTACGGGCGGCAGAAGAACATCTCCGTCATGGCCTCTGAGCTGGAGCGGGCGTTCCGCTCGGGCATCGCGATAGACGCCTCGGCCATCCCGGGCTTCGGCGGCGAGGTGCGCTCGGATATGCTCCTGCACCCCGACCCGGGCACGCTTGCAGAGCTGCCCTGGCGGCCCGAAAACGGCAAGGTCGTCCGGCTCTTCTGCGACATAAAGTATCCCGACGGCCGCCCCTTTGAGGCGGACACCCGCGCGCTGCTGCGCCGCGCCGTGGAGCAGGCCGAGCACGCGGGCTACAGCTTCGCCTTCGGCTCCGAGATGGAGTTTTACATCTTCAAGCGCGACGAGGACGGCGAGCCGACCCGCATCCCCTACGACCACGCGGGCTACATGGACATAGCCCCCGAGGACCGCGGCGAGAACATCCGCCGCGAGGTCTGCCTGACGCTCGAGCAGATGGGCATCCGGCCGGAGGGCTCCCACCACGAGGAGGGCCCGAGCCAGAACGAGATAGACTTCCGCTACTCCGACCCCCTCTCGGCGGCGGACAACGCGGTGACCTTCTGCGCCGTGGTGCGCACCATAGCGGCGCGCAACGGCCTGTGCGCGGACTTCTCGCCCAAGCCCCTGCCCAACTTTGCGGGCAGCGGACTGCACATCAACATGTCCGTGCGCGGCGAGGTGGGCGGCTTCGACCCCATGCCCTACGTCATCGCGGGCGTGCTCGACAAGATCTACGACATGACGGCCTTCCTGAATCCCTGTGAGGCGTCCTACGCGCGCCTGGGCAGCTTCAAGGCGCCGAGGTATATCACCTGGTCGAGCGAGAACCGCTCCCAGCTCATCCGCATCCCGGCGGCCGAGGGCGAGTTCCGCCGCGCCGAGCTCCGCTCCGCGGACCCGATGGCGAACCCCTACATCGCCTTCGCCCTGCTCATCCACGCGGGGCTGGACGGCATCAAGGGCCGGCTCAACCTGCCCGAGCCGGCGGACATAAACCTCTACACCGCCCCGCAGAGCGTTGTGGACAGCTACCGCCGCCTGCCCGCCTCCCTGACCGAGGCCGCGGCCGCGGCGGCAAAGAGCGAATTCATTGCAAAACACCTGCCCGAGGCTGTGGCCCAGGCATATTTCAGACACTGAGCGGTATAAAAATTCCGGAGAAGGGAGGGAGCGCGATTGGTCTTTCGGGAGCACACCTACGGCGTCCTCGTCGTCTCGTCCTCGGAAAAATTCAACAGCACCATGAAGACGCTCCTGCCCATGACGGACTACTGGCCGCTGGACTTCGCGGGCAGCGTCAGCGAGGCGCGGCGGCGCATGCTGGAGACGGAGTACGACCTCGTGCTCATCAACGCGCCCTTGCCGGACGACTTCGGCACCCGGCTGGCCACGAGCATCTGCAATGAGACCGGCCTCGGCGTGCTGCTCTTCGTCAAGGCCGCGATGTACGACGACGTCTGCTCCAAGGTCACGGAGTACGGCGTGCTCACGGTGTCGAAGCCCGCGCCGCTGCAGGTGGTGCGCCAGTCGCTGAGCGTGCTTTGCGCCACGCGGGAGCGGCTGCGCCGCATGGAGGCGCGCCAGGCCTCCGTGGAGGAGAAGATAGAGGAGATCCGCCTCGTGAACCGCGCCAAATGGCTGCTCATAGAGCGGCTCGGCATGACGGAGGCTGAGGCTCACAGATACATGGAAAAGCAGGCCATGGACCAGCGCGTGTCCAAGCGCGGCCTTGCCGAGATAATCATAAAAACCTATGAATAAAGTGGGAGGAGCGGGAAAATGACAAAGCATATTTTCGTGACGGGAGGCGTGGTGTCCGGCCTGGGCAAGGGCATAACGGCCGCCTCGCTGGGCAGACTTCTCAAGGCTCGCGGCCTGAAGGTCGCGGCGCAGAAGCTCGACCCCTACATAAACGTCGATCCCGGCACGATGAGCCCCTATCAGCACGGCGAGGTCTACGTCACCACCGACGGCGCGGAGACGGACCTGGACCTCGGCCACTACGAGCGCTTCATAGACGAGGACCTCAACAGCCTCTCCAACCTCACCACCGGCCGCGTATACTCCTCCGTCATCCAGAAGGAGCGCCGCGGCGAGTACCTGGGCAGCACCGTGCAGACCATCCCGCACATCACCGATGAGATAAAAGGCAGCATCCGGGCCCTGGCAGAGCGCACGGGCGCGGACGTGCTTATAACCGAAATAGGCGGCACCATAGGCGACATAGAGGGCCAGCCCTTCATCGAGGCCATACGGCAGATAGGCCGTGAGGCCGGCAAGGGCAACGCCATCTTCATCCACGTCACGCTGGTGCCCTACCTCAAGGCCTCCGGCGAGCACAAGTCGAAGCCCACCCAGCACTCGGTAAAGGAGCTGCAGGGCCTCGGAGTCTCGCCGGATATTATTGTGCTGCGCAGCGACGAGCCCATCGAGGACCGCAGCATCTTCCGCAAGGTGGCGGGCTTCTGCAACGTCTCGGAGGACTGTGTCATCGGCAACGTCACGCTGCCCACGCTCTATGAGGCGCCGCTGATGCTCGAGGAGGCGGGCCTCGCCCGCGTCGTGTGCCGCGAGCTGGGGCTGGAGACCCCGGAGCCGGACCTCACCGAGTGGCGCGCCATGGTAGAGCGCATGCACAGCCAGAGCCGCAGCGTGAAGATAGGCCTCGTCGGCAAGTACGTGAAGCTCCACGACGCCTACCTCTCCGTGGCCGAGGCGCTCCGCCACGCCGCCTGGGCCCAGGACGCCAAGGTGGACATCGACTGGATAGACGCCGAGGAGTTGGAAAAGCCCGACGGCGAGCGGCTGCTCTCCGGCCTTGACGGCATAATCGTCCCCGGCGGCTTCGGCCTGAGGGGCACCGAGGGCATGTTCATCGCGGCGAGGTACGCGCGCGAGCACCACGTGCCCTACTTCGGCATCTGCCTCGGCATGCAGACGGCGGTCATCGAGTTCGCGCGCGACGCCGCGGGCCTTGCGGACGCCAACTCCGGCGAGTTCGACCCGGAGAGCACGAACAAGGTCATAGACTTCATGCCCGGCCAGAGCGAGAGCGTGGACAAGGGCGGCACCCTCCGCCTCGGCGGCTACCCCTGCGTCATCACGCCGGGCACGACCATGGCCCGCTGCTACGGCGAGCGCGAGATAACCGAGCGCCACCGCCACCGCTACGAGTTCAACAACGACTACCGCGAGCTGCTGCAGGAAAAGGGCCTGACGCTAAGCGGCCTCTCTCCCGACGGCAGGCTCGTCGAGGCTGTGGAGCTCAGCGGCGAGCGCTTCTTCGTCGGCGTGCAGTACCACCCCGAGTTCAAGTCCCGCCCGAACCGCCCGCACCCGCTGTTCATGGCCTTCATCGCCGCCTCCCTGGGCGACTGAGATAAAAAAAGACCGCCGCGAGGAATTTTCCTCGCGGCGGTTTTCGTTTTAGTCTCCGAAGAAGATGCCGACATCTCTCGCGGTCTGGATGAGCGGGTGGTCGGTGGGAAGGAACTTGGTGCGGCTCGCGGCGTCCTCAAGCGGGACGTCCACGATGCGGCCCTCCTGGATGCCGACCATGGTGCCGTATTTCTTCTGCATGATGAGCCTCGCGGCGGCGGTGCCGAACTGGGTGGCCAGCACGCGGTCGTAGGGGCAGGGGGGGCCGCCCCTCTGATAGTGGCCGGGCACGGTGACGCGCGTCTCCTGGCCGGTCATGCTCTCCAGCTCCGCGGCGATGCGGTAGGAGATGGTGGAGTGGCGGGAGGCCTCCTTGACGCGGCGGCGCTCCTCCTCGCTGAGCACGGCGTCCGTCGAGGAGACGGCGCCCTCGGCCACGGCGATGATGGAGAAGTTGCGCCCGCGCTTGCGGCGGTATTCTATGGCCGCGGCGACCTTCTCGATGTCGTAGGGGATCTCGGGGATGAGCACGATGTCGGCGCCGGAGGCGATGCCGGCGTTGAGCGTCAGCCAGCCCGCGTCGCGGCCCATGAGCTCCACCAAGAACACGCGGCTGTGGGAGCTCGCGGTGGAATGGATGTAGTCGATGACGTTCGTCGCGATGTCCACGGCGCTCTGGAAGCCGAAGGTGGTGTCCGTGCCCCAGATGTCGTTGTCGATGGTCTTCGGCAGGGTAACGATGTTCATGCCCGCGTCCATAAGCAGCTTGGCGCTCTTCTGCGTGCCGTTGCCGCCCATGACCACCAGACAGTCGAGGTTGAGCCGGTTGTAGGTGTTCAGCATCGCGGGCATGAGGTCGTTGCCCTCGTCGTCCACGATGGCCTTGCCGGGGATGTATTTTTGACGAGAGGTGCCGAGAATGGTGCCGCCCTCGATGAGGATGCCGGAAAAGTCGCTCGGTTCCATGAACTTGTAGTCGCCCTCGATGAGGCCCTTGTAGCCGTCGTACATGCCGTAGATCTCGACATTGTCGACGTACTGGAACAGCGCCTTGCCAACGCCGCGGATGGCCGCGTTCAGGCCCTGGCAGTCGCCGCCCGAGGTGACGAGGCCGACTCTGGTGTTGCGTTTCATAAATCACCCTCCAAATATACCTAACGTACCAAATGTATCATACAACACCGCGCGCACCCTGTCAACACCAATCTGCGCGCTTCGTCATTTGCCGACGCAGAAGCGCGAAAAGATGCGGTCTGTGACGTCGTCGCGGACGCTGCGGCCGGTGAGCTCGGCGAGGGCGGCGAGGGCGTCCTCGGCCTCGGTGAGCACGGCGTCGGGGGTCAATCCGGCGGCGAGGGCGTCCCGCGCGGCGTCAAGCGCGGAGAGCGCGCGGCCCACGGCCTCGGCCTGGCGGGCGTTGGTGAGTATCTCGCCCGCGGGGGCCGCCGGGGTGGGGAAGAGCTCCGTCACCGCCGCGGCCAGGGCGTCGAGCCCCTCGCCAGTGCGCGCGCTGAGGCTCACCACAGCGTCAAAGCCCGTGAGCTTCGCCGCGTCCAGCACTTGGGGCAGGTCGCACTTGTTTATGACGCATATGGCCCGCTTCGCCGCGCGCGCGGCGGAGAGCGTCTCGGCGTCCGCGTCCGAGAGCGGCTGAGAGCCGTCGAAAACCGCTATGGCCAGCTCCGCGCCCTCGGCGGCGGCAAAGGCCCGGCGCACGCCCTCGCGCTCGGCCTCATCCGCGGCCTCACGCAGGCCCGCCGTGTCCGTCAGGCGCAGCAGCACCCCGCCCAGCAGGGCCTTTTCCTCTATCGTGTCCCGCGTCGTGCCCGGCTGGGCCGTGACTATCGCCCGGTCGTAGCCGAGTATCGCGTTCAAAAGCGAGCTCTTGCCCGCGTTCGGGCGGCCGACAATCGCCGCGCGCACGCCCTCGCGCATGACCCGCCCGCGCTCAAAACTCGCGAGCAGTTCGCGCAGCTCCGCCGCGCCCGCGTCCAGGCGCGAGGCGTAGTTTGCCAGCTCAAAGGGCTCGATGTCCTCGTCCGGGTAGTCCAGCGCGGCGTCGAAGTGCGATATTATGTCAACCACATCCGAGTACACCTGCTCGGCCCGGCGGCTGAGCGCGCCGCCGAGCTGGCCGGCGGCATTGACGGCGGCCTCGGCTGTGGCGGCCTCGATGATGTCGATTACGGCCTCGGCCTCGGTGAGGTCGAGCATGCCGTTCAAAAAGGCGCGCTTGGTGAACTCGCCGGGCCCGGCCTGCCTGGCTCCGGCGGCGAAGAGCGCCTCGAGCGCGGCGCGCAGCACGACGGGGGAGCCGTGGCACTGCAATTCGGCGGTGTCCTCGCCGGTGTAGCTGTGCGGCGCGCGGCTGATCGTGCACAGGCAGATGTCGAGCACGCGCCCGGCGGCGTCCACGAGACGGCCGTAGACCAGCTGGCGGTCCCGGTGCTCGGACATGGGCCTGCCGTCGGCGGGGCGGAACACGGCCTCTGCGGCGGCGACCGCCCCGGGGCCGGAGACGCGGACTATGCCTATGGCGGAGACGACCTCGCCCGTGGCGATGGCGGCAATGGTGTCTGACATGCTGAAAACTCCTTTAAAAAAAGCCGCCCCGGAGGACGGCTTTTTTGATGGTATGGTGTTTAGCCGAGCGTGACGCTCTTGCGCAGGGAGTCGTCAAACATCCTGGCAATTATGGCGGCGACCTCGCTTCTCTTCATCCCGCTGTCGGGGAGGAAGGAGCCGTCCGCAAGCGAGCCGTCAAGGATGCCGGCGCGGTAGAAGGCGTATATCTCCTCGGAGCCTATGCTGCCCGCGGCGACGTCGGGGATGGCGCCGTCGGCGATGTTGTTTATCGCGAGGTATTCGGAGGCGGGCAGGGCGTTATAGAAGAGGCGGACATAGTCCCTGCGGCTGATGGGGGAGTCGTACTCGGCGCGGGAGAGAGCGCCGTAGCTCTCGGGCGCTATGCCGTTGCGCACGGCGTAATCCACATAGGTGGTGTACCAGGGGCTGCCGTTGGTGAGGGTGACCGAGCCCTCGTGGTAGAGCTGGTGCATGCAGGCGGCGATCTTGATGGCCTGGGCGAGCGTAAAGCTCTCATCCGGGCCGTAGCGCCCCTCGGCAACGCCGTCTATGAGGCCCAGATCGACCGCGGCGTAGACATACTCGGCGTACCAGCTGCCCGCGGGCACGTCGCTGAACGTGAGCGCGGAGGAGGTGGAGTATGACCCGCCTACGAGCAGCGTGGAGGCGGAGGAGGCGGTGACCGAGGCGCTGGAGCCCTCGCAGACGATGTACATCTGGTTCGGATTCACGCGCCCGTTTGTGGCCTCGCCGCCGACGCTGACGTTGAGAAAGGCGCCGGAGGTTATGCTGACCGTGGCGGAACCGAAGAGCAGCGTCACGGAAGCGCCCTCCTTGAGGCTCAGGACCTGGCCCGCGGAGAGGGACACGCGCGCGGAGCCGCCCGACTGCCCCGACTGCTCAAAGGCGGGGCGCAGCGCGGCGTCTATGCCTTCGGCCGCGTCCTCGACAAGGGAGCTTGCCCAGCTGTCGGCATAGCTCTTGGACACCAGCGGGTCCGAGGCGCTGCCCGCCGCGGAGGCGGTCACGGTGCCGCAGAGCAGCAGCAGCGTCAGAGCGAGGACGAGCAGACGCTTACGCACGGGGTGTCTCATCATTTCTGGTTTTTGGCAGCGGCGGCCGCCTCGGCGTCGATGCGCTCGGAGAGATAGTAGCCGAGGGCGAGCAGGCTGTCGGAGAAGTGGATGTTCTCCACGATGACCTCGCTCTCGGAGACGTCGAGCTCGACGTTGGTGAAGTTCCAGATGGCCTTCACGCCGTGGTCGACCAGCTCGTGCGCGGCCTTGTTGGCCATGATCTTGGGCACGGAGAGGACGGCCATGTCGACCTTGTTGTTGTCGAAGATGTGGGGCAGCTCGGAGATGTCGTGCACGCGGATGCCGGAGATGTCGGTGCCGACGAGCTCGGGCCTGACGTCGTAGGCGGCGAGCATATGGAAACCGTACTGCTCGAAGCAGAAATTCTCGATGAGCGCGCGGCCGATGTTGCCGACGCCGACGAGGATGACGGAGAAGTCGCGGTTCATTCCGAGTATGGAGGCTATCTCACCGCGCAGACCGGTGACGTTGTAGCCGTAGCCCTGCTGGCCGAATTCGCCGAAGCAGCTGAAGTCCTGCCTGATCTGGGAGGAGGTCAGCGACATCTGCCTGCCCAGCTCGCCGGAGGAGATGCGGTCCACACCCGCGGTCTTGAGCTCGTCCAGCTTGCGCAGGTAGCGCGGCAGACGCCTTATAACGTTGTTGGATACCTTGAGCTGTTTCACTTTTTCCCACCAAGTTCCTTTTCTATCCTCTTAAAAGAGAGTTGTCAGATTTCAGTGTAGAATTATAGCACAGCGATGCAAGCGTTTCAAGGGAAATTAATCTGTAAATCTTGCGAAAATTACACAAAAACCCCCTCAATTTGACCAATGGGCAAAGTGAGGGGGAAGATATCGCACTCGGCGTCAATTGAGGGCGTCCAGAAATTCGGCGGGGGAGCCCGCGGCGGAATACGCGCCGCCGCCGTCCGTGATGCAGACGAGACTTCCGTCCGCAACATAGACGTCCAGCCTGGCGGAACCCCCGGCGTAGTTTATGTCCACGCTGTAGCTGGCCTCTCCCAGCGCCTTCCAGCTCTGGGCCTGACCGGAGGGGCTCAGCAGCGCGGCGATGAGGCCGATGCCGTCCTCGTCGGTGACGGTGGTGTCCCCGTCGGGGGAGCTTATCTCGATGGAGGTTATCTGCTCCGCGTCGAGCTGCACGGCGCTTCCGCCGGAGGCTCCGAACTGCTCCACGGCGGGAGTTTCGTCCTCGCCCGCCTGCTCTAAGACGCCGTTTGCCGCGCCGTCTGCCGGCTCATCGGCGGTTGGCTCCTCGCGCTGAGAGGTCTCCTCGGCGGGGGAGGGGTCCGGCGCGGCGCAGTCTGCACCGGCGTCGGAATTGCGAGGGTCTATCTCTCCGGGAGCTGCGGCGATGCCGAACTGCGCCGCCTGGGGCTCTCCGGAGGCCGCTCCGGTTCTCCCGGACGGCAAAGCCAGCCGCACTGTCGCCAGTACGGCCAGGACTATGCAGGCGGCAAGGGCCATGTAGCGGACCTGGCTCTTTCCGGGCTTCTTGGCCCGCCTTGACCCATGGCCGCCCTGGGTGCGCACGGCGGCCATCACGCCCTCGGCAAAGCCCTCCGGCGCGGCCGTCTCCCCAAGTGAAAGGGAAATGGCATTGAACGCATCGTAAACACGGCGACAGTTCGCGCAGCCGTTAAGGTGTGCGAGGAGCTCGGTCTTCTGAGGCTCCGGCAGCTCTCCGTCCACCAGCTGGCTTATCATTTCAAGATATCTGTCACACTCGCTCATGCGTCCGCACCTCCCTTCCGCTCGTTTGACGCGATGGACCCTGGAATGTTCCCCTCGCGAATCAAAAATTCGGAAAGTTTTTTTCGGGCCCGGAAGATGCGGGATTTGACGGTGCCCTCCTCAAGGTTGAGGGCGCGGCTTATCTCGTCGTAGCTCAGTCCGTTTATCTCGCGCAGGAGCAATATCTCGCGGTATTCGGGCGAGAGCGAGTCCAGCCCGCGGCGCACGGACTCGCGCAATTCTGTGCGCTCAAGCCTCGCCTCGGGCGAAAAACGCTCGTCCGGTATCTCCAGCTCGCCCTCCTCGCCGTCCTCGTCCTCCCAGCTCAGGGAGACCGTGCGCCGCTTGGCGCGCCCGCGCAGAAAGTCGATGCAGATGTTGCTCGTCAGGCGGTAGAGCCAGACCGAGAACTTGCTCTCGCCCCGGAAGCTCGCAAGGGAGTTGAACGCGCGTATGAACGCCTCCTGCGCCATGTCGCGCGCGTCCTCCTCGTTGCCCACCATCCGGAGCGCGAGGCTGTATACCTTATTTTGATGTTCAAGCACCAGGGCCTCGAATGCGTCCGTGTCGCCGGCGCGCACCCGGAGGATGATCTCAAGTTCTTCTTCCCGGGTCATGCCATCACTCTCTATATAATGTCGTTCAGCGGCGGCCTCCCGAGCGCGATGTCGCGCGCGATGGAGCGCAGCTCGTCCAAAGTTGATATCCTGACCAGTTTCTGCTTCCAGGCCGAGGAATACGCCACGCCCTTGAGATACCAGGGCAGGCGCGCCCGGGCCTCGATGCAGGCGAGCCTCTCGCCCTTCTCCGCGGCGGCGGTCTCCACCTGGCGCACGGCTGTTGCCATGCGTTCAGCGAGAGGCGGGCGCTCCGGCGGCTCGAGCCCGGCGAGCACCGCGTTTATCTCGGCAAAGAGCCAGGGGTCGCCGAAGGCGCCGCGGCCCACCATGCAGGCGTCCGCGCCGGTGTAGCTCAAAATGTGCGCCGCGTCCGCGCCGGAGAACACGTCCCCGTTCGCGATGACGGGCACTGAAACCGCGCGTTTGACCTCGCGGATGATGTCCCAGTCGGCCCTTCCGGCGTACATCTGCACGCGCGTCCGGCCGTGCACGGCTATCGCCGCGGCCCCGGCCTGCTCCAGAAGTTTCGCCATCTCAACGGCGTTGACGGAGCCCCCGTCCCAGCCCTTGCGTATCTTCACCGTGACGGGCACGGGCACGGCCATGGCCACGGCGGCGACTATCTCCGCCGCCAGCTCCGGCGTGCGCATGAGGGCCGAACCATCGCCGGATTTGACCACCTTGCCCACGGGACAGCCCATGTTGATGTCTATTATCTCCGCCCCGGAGATGTCCAGCGCGCGCTTTGCGCCCTCGGCCATGGACTCCGGCTCGTGGCCGAAGATCTGCGCCGAGACGGGCCGTCCGCCCTCGGGCACGTGCAGCAGCGCTGCGGTCTTCCTGTCATTATAGCACAGAGCCTTGGCGCTGACCATCTCGGTGTACACCAGCGCCGCCCCCTGTTCGAGACAGAGGCCGCGGAAGGCGGAGTCCGTGACCCCCGCCATGGGTGCGAGCACCGCCCGCCCGGCGAGCTGCACGCCGCCTATCGAAAAACCCGCGCTCACTTGAGGTCGAGGCCCACGGGGCAGTGGTCGGAGCCCATGATCTCGGGGCAGATGTAGGCCTTGTCAATGCGCTCCGCCAGCCGGTTGGAGCAGAGGAAATAGTCTATGCGCCAGCCGACGTTCCGCTCGCGGGACGCCGCGCGGAAGCTCCACCAGGTGTAGGCCCCCTCGAGGTCGGGGTAGAGGTAGCGGAAAGTGTCCGTGAACCCGGCGTCGAGCAGCTCGGTCATCTTGCCGCGCTCCTCGTCCGTGAAGCCGGGGTTCATGCGGTTGGTCTTGGGGTTTTTGAGGTCGATCTCCTCGTGCGCGACGTTCATGTCGCCGCAGACCACGACGGGCTTTATGTGGTCGAGCTCCACGAGGTAGTCGCGGAAGGCGTCCTCCCACTGCATGCGGTAGTCGAGGCGCCGGAGGCCGTCCTGGGAGTTCGGCGTGTAGACGCAGACGAGGTAGAAGTCCTCGAACTCCAGCGTTATGACCCGGCCCTCGGAGTCGTGCTCGGCGTGGCCGAGATTGTAGGAGACGCCGAGGGGCTTTATGCGCGTAAATACGGCGGTGCCGGAGTAGCCCTTCTTTTCGGCGTAGCACCAGAACTGCTCGTAGCCCGGCAGGTCGAGCTCCAGCTGTCCGGCCTGCAGTTTAGTCTCCTGCAGGCAGAATATGTCGGCGTCGAGGCCCCAGAAGATGTCCTCAAAGCCCTTTTTCATAACGGCGCGCAGGCCGTTTACGTTCCAGGATATCATTCGCATGGCCATACCTCCCCGCGTACCGCCACCAGGCGGTTTATCTTGACGCCCTGCTCGTGGAACTTTGCCTCGTAGTCGGTCATCACGCCCTGGATGCCGTGCTCGTGGAGGTCGCGCGTGACCTCTTTGAGCGTCCAGCCGCAGTTTTGGAACTGCTCGAGGCTCCACTCATACAGCATGACGTTGTCGGTCTTGAGCCAGACCTCGCCGCCGGGGGGCAGGAGGTCGAAATAAAGTTTCTGAAAGCCGGGGGCCGTGAGACGGCGCTTGAACTGCTTCTTCTTCGGCCAGGGGTCGGGGAAGTTTATGTAGATGCGCGAGACCTCGCCGGGGGCGAAGAACTCCGGCAGCAGCGCGGCGTCCCGGTCGAGAAAGCGGACGTTCGTGAGCCCGGCGTCGCGCACGCGCTCCATGGCGACGACCATCGCGTCCGGGACCTTCTCCACGGCGCAGAGCAGCGCGTCCGGCTCCGCGGCGGCCATCCCGGCGGTGAAGCGGCCCTTGCCGCAGCCCAGCTCCAGGCAGAGGCGCTCATGTCCCGGGAAATCCGCGAGCCAGCGCCCGCGGTGGACTTCGGGTGTATTTTCAAGCAGCTCGGCGCACTTTTCCCAGCGCGGCACGAGGTTGGGTTTTTTTCTCATTCTCAAAGCATATCACGCTCCGCACAGATGATAACATATCCCGCGCAAAACTTCAACGAAGAAAAGGTTGCGAATCGCGTTCGGCCATAGTATAATCAAAATTCACCGGGGTGTTGCGCAGCTGGTAGCGCGCCAGCTTTGGGAGCTGGAGGCCGTGAGTTCGAGTCTCACCACTCCGACCAGTCCCCCTGAAACCGGAGGGTTTCGGGGGGACTTTTTGCGCCGGCGCGGCTGTGTTATAATGTCGTAGAAAGAAATGGAGGCGGGGACATGGCCGTTGAAAACGGGGTCTGGATAATGCGTGGGCTCGACTGGGACGACCCGGGCCGCATCCGCAGCTGGCAGGAGCTTGAGGACTGGATAGACGAGGTCGGCTTCCTGCCCCTCTTCAAAAACGAGATAGACGGCTTTTCCGCCGAGGAGCACACCTCGGACCTCTACTGGTGGAGCGGCGACGCGGAGCAGGACCCCTGGGAGTGGCGGGAGCTCATCGCCCGCAGCGGCCGGGTGGCCTACGGCAAGTTCTTCGGCCGGAAGGCGGGCTTTGTCTCCCGGGAGTGGTTCCCGCACTTTGCCAACTGGCGTCGGGACGGCTACGACTTCGACAGCCGCTGGGACGAGGGTCTGGCCCGAATCCGCCTCAAGCGGGTCATGGACCTGTTCACGGACGGGGCCGAGCTCTATTCCTTCGAGCTCAAGCGCCTGGCCGGTTTCGGCAAGGAGGGCGAGCGGAACTTCGAGGGCACGGTGACTGACCTGCAGATGTACACCTACCTCCTCATCCGCGACTTCCGGCAGCGCATAAACAAAAAGGGACTGCCCTACGGCTGGCCCATCTCGGTCTACTCCACCCCCGAGGCGCTCTGGGGCTATGAGCACATCGCCTCCGCCTACTCCACCGGGCCGGAGCAGTCCCGCGAGCTGATCTTCCGCCAGGTGCGGAAAAACTTCCCCGCCGCCGCGGACGAGACCCTCGCCGCCGTGCTCGGCTGGAACGGGTGAAAGGAGCAGCCATGATACGCGACATATGCAGGGACGAGGCCTTCCTCTCGCAGAAGGCGGAGCCCGCGACGCCGGAGGACATGCAGACCGCCGCAGACCTGCTCGAGACGCTCGAGCACCACAGGGACGGCTGCGTGGGCATGGCGGCGAACATGATAGGCGTGAACCGCCGCATCATAGCCTTTGACAACGACGGCGAGTACATGCTCATGTTCAACCCGGAGATAATCAAAAAGTCCGGCCCCTACGAGGCCGAGGAGGGCTGCCTCTCCCTCACGGGCACCCGCCGGACGCGGCGCTGGCAGAGCATCAAGGTCCGCTGGCAGAACGAGCGCTTTCAGGAGCGCATCAAGACCTTCACCGGCTGGACGGCGGAGATCATCCAGCACGAGATCGACCACTGCGAGGGGATAATAATATAGGAGGCACAGCCATGTTCAAGGACAAGATCGCCGTCGTCACCGGCGGCGCGAAGGGCATAGGCAAATGCATTGCGGAGGAGTTTCGCCGCGAGGGCGCCGAGGTTTGCGTCATAGACCTGCTGCCCGGCGGCTATTATACCGGCGACATCGGCGACAAGGCCGTGCTCGAGGACTTCGCCGCCAAAGTCGCGGCGGACTTCGGGCATGTGGACTACCTCGTCAACAACGCCCTGCCGCTCATGAAGGGCCTCGACAGCTGCACCTACGAGGAGTTCAACTACGCGCTGCGCGTGGGCGTCACGGCGCCGTTCTATCTTGCAAAGCTGTTCGCGCCCCACTTCGCTCCCGGGGCGGCCATCGTGAACATCTCCTCCTCGCGCGACCGGATGAGCCAGCCGCAGACGGAGAGTTACACGGCGGCCAAGGGCGGCATCTCCGCGCTCACCCACGCGCTCGCGGTGAGCCTCGCGGGGCGGGTGCGCGTCAACTCCATCTCCCCCGGCTGGATAGACACGGACTACACAGTCTATGAGGGCCCGGACGCCTGTCAGCAGCCCGCGGGCCGCGTGGGGAACCCCATGGACATCGCGAACATGGTGCTCTACCTCTGCTCGGACAAGGCGGGCTTCATCACCGGCGAGAACATCTGCATCGACGGCGGCATGACCCGGCAGATGATATACCACGGCGACTTCGGGTGGACGCTGGAATGAAAAGCTCAAATGTTTGCTGCTCGCGCTGACGGCCTGCAGCTACTGCGCCGAAAATTACGCCGATTGAGCGCTGTGAATAAGCCAAAGAGGTGAAGAGCATGAAACTCGCCATAATCTCCGACACGCACGGGCTGCTGAGGCCGGAGGTGATTGAGCACATAGAGGGCGTGGACGCGATACTCCACGGCGGGGACATAAATAAGCAGAGCGTCGTGGACGAACTGCGCCGATACGCCCCGCTCTACGTCGTGCGCGGGAACAACGACAAGGACTGGGCCGCGGACATACCGCACGAGCTCACCGTCACGCTCGGAGGCGTGACGTTCTACATGGTCCACAACAAAAAGGAGGTCCCGGCGGACCTCACAGGCGTGGACGCGGTGGTCTTCGGCCACTCGCACAGGTATTTTCAGGAAGAACACTCCGGCGTGCTCTGGCTCAACCCCGGCTCCTGCGGCCCGCGGCGCTTTGCCCAGGAGATAACCCTGATGCTGGCCGAGGCCGAAGGCGGGCGGCTCCGCGTGCAGAAGATCACCATCCCGCACGCGGCGAAGCAGAAATAAAGGAGGACATATCCGATGAAAAAGAGATACGCGGCGCTGCTGCTGGCGCTGGCATTTATATTCGCCCTCGCGGGCTGCGGGGCGGAGGCGGGCCCGGACTACTCCAGCGCGGATAACTGGGCCTATCTGGAGACGGACAAGACCGCGGCGGCGGACGTGTTTTTCATCTGCCCCACCGTCTACGGCGGCGGGGAGGGCGACGAGAACATGCCGCTCAGCGACGGGGAGGCGCGGGAGAGCTTCCTCGGCGCTACCAACATGGAAAAGGGCATCTACGACGCGGAGAGCCGCTTCTTCGTGCCATATTACCGCCAGGCCGGACTGAGCGTATACGAGCTGCCGGCGGAGGAGCGCGAGCCCTATCTCGCGCTGGCCTATGAGGACGTGCGCGCGGCCTTCGACTACTATCTGGAGCACTACAACGAGGGGCGGCCCATCATCGTCGCGGGCTTCTCCCAGGGCGCGGACATGTGCCTGCGCCTTCTCAAGGACCGCTTTGCCGATGAGGAGGTGAACCGCCTGCTCGTAGCCTGCTACGCCATAGGCTGGAGCATCACGGAGGAGGAGATAGCTGAGTATCCCCACCTGTGCTTCGCCTCGGGCGAGGACGACACGGGCGTCATCATTTCCTTCAACAGCGAGGCGGAGAGCGTCACAGACTCCATCCTGATCCCGGAGGGTACCTGCACGCTGGCCATCAATCCCCTCAACTGGCGCACGGACTCCACCCCGGCGGGGAAGGAGGCCAACCTCGGCGCCTGCTTCACAAATTACAGCGGGGACATCGTAAGCGAGATACCGCAGCTCACCGGGGCCTATATCGACCCCGTGCGCGGGGCGCTGAAGGTCACCGACGTCACGCCGGAGGAGTATCCTCCCGGGCTCTCCATCTTCCCCGAGGGCGTGTACCACCTCTACGACTACCAGTTTTTCTACCGCAACCTGCAGCAGAATGTGGCCGTCCGTCTGGACGCCTATCTTGCCGCCGCAGCGGAGTGACAAAGAAAAACCCGGCCGCGAGCAGCATCTCGCGGCCGGGCTTTTTTATTCGGAGTCGGATTTGGATTCCACCTTGCAGCTCCCGCCGCAGCAGCAGCCGAAGGCTCCGGAGAGCAGGAAACCGATGAGGCCGGTGTACAGCACGGTGATGTAGGGGTTCGAGGTGATGGCGCAGGTCCCGGTAGAACAGCCCACCAGATAGTAGTAACCGAGGCCCACAAGCGCGCCGCCCGCGGTGAAGAGCACCGGGCGCAGTAGTTTTTTCAGGAATTCCTTCATGTCATTCGCCTCCCGCCAGATATTCCTCCGCCATGTGGACCGCCATGGCCCCGTCGGCCACCGCCGTGACCACCTGACGCAGGGGTTTCGTCCTCACGTCGCCCACGGCGTAGACGCCGGGGAGACTGGTCTTCGTCGTCTCGTCCGCGACTATGTAGCCGCCGCGGTCGAGCTCAAGCTGGCCTTGTACCAGCTCCGTCGCGGGCTTTCTGCCCACGCTTATGAACACGCCGTCGCAGTCGAGCTGCGTCTCCTCTCCGGTCCTGAGGTCCCGGAGCCGCACGCCTGTGAGCCTGTCGCCGCCCAGCGCTCAGTCACGGCGCTGTTCCAGCGAAACTCCATGTTCTCCGCCCGCATGAGCGGCTCGTGGTACACCTTCGTAGCCCTCAGGCTGTCCCTGCGGTGGACGAGTATCACCTTTTTGGCCACTCGGCTGAGCGCCAGGGCGTCCCCGGCGGCGGAGTTGCCCCCGCCCACGACGACCACCGTCCTGCCGCGGTAGCGCATCCCGTCGCAGGCCGCGCAGTAGGCCACGCCGCGGCCGGTGAGGGCGGCCTCGTTCGCGAGGCCCAGCTCCCGGGGCCCGGCGCCCGTGGCCAGCACCACGGTGCGGCCGTAAAAGACGCCCGCGCTGGTCTCCAGCACCTTGGGCGAGGCGGCGAGGTCCACGCGCTCCACCTCGGCGTACTCGCTCTTCGCGCCGAAGCGCTCCGCCTGACGCTGCATCTTCTCGGCCAGGGTGAAGCCGTCGATGCCCTCCTCAAAGCCGGGGTAGTTGTCGATGGCCTCGGTCAGGGCCATCTGCCCGCCGGCGGAGAGCTTCTCCAGCACCAGAGTGTCCAGCCCGGAGCGCGCGGCGTAGAGCGCCGCCGTATAGCCGCCGGGGCCGCCGCCGACGACTATCATGTCGTAGACATGCTTTCCGTCCATGCGCGCGCCCCCTCAGTTGGCCAGGGCCTCGCTGATGAAGCGGTCTATGGCGGCCTTCGAGCCGGGGTTCACGATGGAGTCCACGGCCTTGCCGTTACGGTACATGATGAGCGTCGGGACGACGTCCACGCGCTCCGCGTCCGCGAGCTGGGGCTCCTCGTCGATGTTTATCTTGGTCACGGCGATGCGGTCGCCGTACTCCTCGGCGATTTTCTCGTACACGGGCCCGAGCCTGCGGCAGTAGCCGCACCAGGGCGCCCAGAAGTCCACCAGCACGGGCTTATCCCCGCCCGCCATCTGTCCGAATTGCTCCCTGTTTATCTCCATAGCCGCCATATCTGCCAGCTCCTTTCTTTTGTATGGGCCCAGTATACCCAAAAAACCGGCCCGTTTCCGTGATAAGGTCACGCAAAGGCGCTCAGGCGGCCTTTCCGCCCTTGGCCTTGCAGATGAGCTGGGTCATGGTGCCCATGGGGCAGTAGACGCACCAGCTGCGGGGCTTGAAGAGGACCATCGTGATAAGCCCCAGAACTGTGGAGGTGAGCATGACGCTGTAAAAACCGAAGGCGAACTGCGCGACGCCGGGGTGGAGCAGCGTGCCGTGATACGCCCAGTGCCAGGGCAGCTTGAAGGTCCACAGCAGCGTCACCGCCTGCCCGAGGTCCCGCGCCCCGGCGAACACGAGATAGGTGTTCCACAGCATCAGGAAGAACATGGCGAAGAAAAAGACGAGAAAGCCGTAGCGGAAGGGCTTGCTCTTCATCCAGCGGGGGATATCCCGCCTTCTGGAGAGGCCGAAGCGCCCGCCCAGCAGCGCAAAGAGCTGGCCGCGGCCGCAGTAGCGGTTGCAGTAGCCCTTCGTCCCGGCGGCGACGGAGATGATGATGGGTATGAAGAAGCACAGCAGCCCCAGCCAGGCGAAGAGTATGTTGAAAAAGCCGAGCGTCAGATACAGCAGCGACGCGATCCACAGATAGTCGTACCAACGCTTTTTCATGCCTCCACCTCCACGAGCTCAATGACGCTGGCCGGGCACTCCCTGGCGCACTTGCCGCAGCCGATGCACTTATCCCTGTCCACCCGGGCCGCTATGCCCCGGACGACCGATATGGCCCGCATCGGGCACACCTTGACGCAGCAGCCGCAGGCCACGCAGGCGGACTCATCCACAACGGCCTTGCGCCGCTTCTTCACCGGACTCATGATATCCCTCCACAAACTCAAGTGGAGAGAGCATACCACATCCGCCGCGGCCGCACCGTGACGAGGTCACATAACGCGAAAACCCTTGCCTTGGCGCCTCGGCAGAGAGAGTTACAATATCCGGTTGAGGAGATAAAGACACGGGCTGCGCGCCCGCCATGGGGAGAGAAGTATGAGATGTCAGCCACAAGAAAGAGATATGTCGCAAGACTGGTAGGGCGCTGTCTGATTTTCATCGCCTGCGTCTGCCTTTGGGTCTTCCGCCCGCAGGCCTTCGACGTGCTGGAGGGGAACAATTTTTTCCGCCGCCTCTCGCCGCTGCACCTGCTCTGGGTGATTTGGGCCGCAGACATGTTTTTGCAGATAGTGCCCATAAAGAACAAGGTGCCGCTCGGCTCGCAGAAGCTCTTTGCAAACCGCTTCAGACCTATCCGCGAGAAGATAAATTACGAGGCGCTGAGGAACTATATAACGGCCACCACCCGCTCCGCGTACAAGGTGTTCATCCTCTGGTGCCTGCTCATCGCGGCGATAGGGCTACTGCACCGCTTCGGCGTCATAGACCGGACGGCGCTCTTCATGATCTCGGTGCTGTTCTACGTCTGCGACCTCATCTGCGTGCTCATCTGGTGCCCCTTCCGGCTCATCATGAAGAACCGCTGCTGCACCACCTGCCGCATCTTCAACTGGGACCATCTCATGATGTTCTCGCCGCTTATCTTCATGGGCGGCTTCTACGCCGTCTCGCTGGTCGTTATGGCAATAGCGGCCTGGCTGGTCTGGGAGCTGTGCGTCATGATGTACCCGGAGCGTTTCTGGGACCGCGCCAACGCGGCGCTCAAGTGCTCGGAGTGCACGGATAAGCTCTGTACCCAGTACTGTCACAAGCTGAGGGACGACGCCCCGGCAAATCACATTTCCTGAGAGGTATGCCATTATGAAAAAACTCGCAGCAACGCTTCTGGCCGCCTGCCTGCTCTGCGGCGGCCTGATGACCGGCGTCCTGGCCGACACCTGGGAGCCGGACGAATTCAACGCCTGGATGACGGACAACGTCGGCTCCATAGACGAGAACACCACGCCCGAGGAACTTGACGAGATCATCGACAAGCTCTCCAACGCGGAGATAGTCCTGCCCGAGGAGGGCGATGGGCTCACCGGCAGCATGACGGCCGGCTCATATGGAGGAAGCATCAATCAGCTCTTCGCCGAGCTCCAGAAGAAGATGGCCGAAGAGGCCAAGGGCACCGCCATGGATCGCATCGAGGAAATCCGGGCGCAACAGGCTGAGCAGTCCAAAGTCTCCGGCTACATAAGTGATCTGCGCGGCCTCAGGCTCAAGCTGGCCGACGACGAGATGACCTGTGCCATGCCCGACGAGATCGTCGCATACATGCAGGAGAAGTCCATCGCCCTGCCGGAGGACCCCTCCGCCGTTAACCGCGAGCAGCTGGAGGACGCCATCGTCGGTCTGGAGTCCTACGTTGAATACCTGGGCACAGACATCAACTACAGCACGACGTACATCCAGGACTACATGGGCCTGTACGACAGCTATACCAGCGGTGCCACCTCGGCCATCGACGCCGCAAACAAGACCCTGAGCGACTTAATGATGAGCGGCACCATGCTCGGCTCCGGCCTCGGCATGACCGTGGCCGCGCTCATAGTCGGCCTCGCCGTCGGCGCGGGCGTCACGGCGCTGGTGCTGAAAAAGAAGTCCTCCAAGGCGTCATGATCTACCTGAGATTTGCCGGGGCGGCGGCCGCGCTGGTCTGGGGACTGTGCACGGCCTTCCGGCCCAGGGTGCCGCTCTACTATAAGATAGTTTTCTTCGGCATGGCCAGCTGCTTCCTCGGCAGCTGCTACGAGGCGCTGGCCCGGCTGCTGGAGCCCTCGGCGGCGGAGGGCTTCCACGTCGGATATTTCGGCTATATCGGCCTCTTTTTCTTCCTGTATTCGTCCTATTACGGGGCCATAAACAGCCTCGCCGACGGCGGCGGGCGGGAATTTCGCCGCTTCCGGCTCATCGCGGGCCTGGCCGCGGCGCTCATAGGCGTGTCGGGCCTCTGCGGGGCCTGGCTGGCGTCGGGGCAGCACGTGCTGCTGACCATCTTCATCCTGCCCGTGACCATGGCGGCCTACTTCGCGGCCAAGCTGCTCATCATGCCAGACGTGGAGCTCGGCATAATCGCGGCGATGCGGCCCTTCAACGCGCTGGTCCTGGTCCTCTGCGTGGTGCAGGCGGCGGAGTTCTTCTTCGCTCCGGGCGGCGCGGCGGGCTGGGCGCTCGCGGCCTGCGACGGTGTGCTGCTGGCGCTGGCTCTGCCCGCGGCTAGAATGGGGGTGCGCAAGTGGTTTATCTGATCCTCATCTGCTTCGCCGTGCCGCTGCTCCTGCTCATGACGCTGCTCGACAGGCACTCGCGCCTGCTCGTGGGCTTCATGCTGCTGGGCATGCTCGTGGCGGTCAGCTCCTATGAGATAAACTCCACGGCGCAGTTCCTGCTCGGCATGTCGGGGCGGGAGACCTCCGTCAAGGTCGCGCCCGTGGTGGAGGAGCTGCTCAAGGCCCTGCCCGTGCTCTTTTACGCCGCGCTGGTCTGCGACGACAGGCGGCAGCTGCTCCCGCTGGGCATGTCCGTGGGCATAGGCTTCGCCCTGCTGGAGAACGCCTATCTGCTCATAACCTACGCCGAACAGGTGACGCTCGGCTGGGCCGTGATACGCGGCATCTCCACCAGCCTCTCGCACGGGCTGTGCACCCTCGCGGTGGGATACGGCATGCAGTTCCTGCGTCGGCAGAAGAAGCTCTTCTACACCGGCATCTTCGGCCTGCTGTCCCTGGCCATGACCTACCATGCCACGTTCAACCTGCTCATCCAGTCGGAACTCGACTGGCTGGGCATGCTGCTGCCCATCACCACCTACGCCGTCTTCCGCCTCCTCACGCGGAAAAAGGCGCGCAAAGCATGAGAATACCCCCGGCCGACGAGGCCGGGGGCGTTTTTTATTTCGTGGCGAACTTCTTCATGAAGAAGTCGGTGAAGGCGGCGAGCTCCTCGTCCTGGGAGACGTAGACGTAGAGCTTCTCGTCGTCGAGCCAGTCGTAGGCGTTGATGGCTATGTAGCCGCGCTTGTCGGGGCAGATGACGAAGGCGTCGGTGGGGTACTTGTTCCGATAGGCCTTGAGGATGTCGTAGCGGCGGTAAACCACAGCCTCGCCCCGGCCGCTCAGGTCGGGCACGGTGGGCACCACGACTATCGTCTCCGCGGCCTCGTTCCAGCCCACGATGAGGCTGCCTATCTTCGTCTTGCTGCCGTGGACGAAGCCGTAGTTGAAGCGGCTCACGTCCTCCGTGTAGCCGTAGATCAGCCGGTAGTCGTTCCCGTTTTCAACCGCGTCGTTGAAGAGCTCGCGCATCCGCCGCGCGTTCGCCGCGCTCTTTTCCATGTCGATCTCCGGGCCCTTGAAGAGCTTGCCGAAAAGTCCCATGTGAGTTTTCCTCCTGATTTTTTCTTATAATAAATACAAAATCGAATATTTGTATTTATTCTGCGCAAAAAACAGATCCGCCGGAGCGCCCGGGCGGATCTATTCACTTTCCCGCCGGAACAAGTCGAGGCGGTCCACGATGGCGTCTATCTGAAAAGCGGCCGTAGCGTCCGCCGCCTCGGGCACGAAGAGGGGCAGCGTGTCCGGTATGCCCCGGCGGACTATCATGACGGTCAGGCTGAGGTTTATGAAGAGGCTTATCCGCTCCCGGTCCGCGCGGATGCCGAAGCTCTCGAGGATGCCGCCGAAGAGCCGCGCCTGCTTCTCGCGGAAGGCGGCGTAACTCTCGGGCGAGAGCCGCCGGAAGATGAGCTGCTGCTCCTCCACCGTCAGCACCGCGATGCCGTGCTGCTCGCCGTAGCAGCACGAGTGCAGAAAGCGCCGCACCGCCTCCCGCCAGCTCAGCTCCGGGTCCGCCATCAGGCTGCGCGCGTACTCGAGTATCCGCGGCTGCTGGAGATAGAGCGACTCGACGATGAGGTCCTCCTTGGTGGGGAAGAAGGTGTAGAAAAAGCTCCGCGAGATGCCCACGGCGCGGTATATCTGCTCCACCGTAGTGTGCTGTATGCCCTGCCTTGCCATCAGCTCCAGCGCGGCGGAGACCAGCTCGTTGCGTATGCGCTCGCGCTCGGCCTCGGAATAGGCTACCTTCGGCATCCCGACCCTCCCCTCAAAATAAAGACAAAAACAAGAAACCGTATTTATCTTACCACAAAGCCCGGGGCGATTCAACAGCGAACCGCCCCGGGCCTGAAATTTATTTGACATCCGCGTATTTCACACGTGCGGCGAGGAACTCCCTCAGCTCCGGCAGCGTGCCGGTCAGCAGGTCCTTCTTTTGCAGCAGCGTGACGCAGCCGGCGTAGACGGGCATCAGGAGGTCCGCCGTCTCGACTACGCACTCGAAGTCGCCGTAGTCGTAGCTGTGCGCCGCGGCGAGGTTGTCCTCCTGCGTGAGGGACATGCCCTCGTCCGAGAAGCTTACGCGCAGCTTTGCGGCCTCGGCGGGGGAGAGCTCGCGCGAGAGCAGCTGCTCGGCCGCGCGGTCATAGGCGCTGGGCCGGGCGAAGCGGCGCTTGAGCAGGCCCGCAATGCCGAGCAGCAGACAGACGAGCCCCGGCCAGAGCAGCACGCCGAGCTCCTCCCTGGCCACGAGCGCGCCGAAACAGAGCAGCGCCCCGGCGATGAGCCCCGCCGCGCCCAGCAGGCGCGGGGCGTTCCGCCAGAGCGACGCCGAGCCAACTACAAAGCAGGCCGCGCCGACGATGAGCGGCCAGAGCAGCTCCCGCGGCTGCATCACGCACGGCACGATGAGCGCAAGGCTCAGCAGCCAGCAGAAAAAGCCCAGCGCCCGACGCCGGCGGCGCCGGTTCCCGAGCACGTCCTCGGGGGCCTTTTCAACGCTGTTGAGCTTGTCCGTGAGCTCCCAGAGCTTCGGCATCCGCTCACGCGAGGCGAGCTCCACGCGCTTTTCCAGCGCGCGGCTGACCTGCCCTTCGAGCGTACCGGCGTCGGCGGAGGATATGAGAAAGGTGAAATTCGTCTCCATGTCGGCCTCCTTTTGGGGGGATGCCGCGAGCATATCACAGCGGCCTTGTGAATACATGAACTATCCCTGAATTTTCCCCGCAGAGCGTCGAAAACAGGTGACAGGCACGGAGGGAGATGGTATAATCGTCCAAATCTTCAAGGGGAGGCGATATCATGCTGGAGAAACTCAAAAGGGCGCTTTTCTCTGTTGAAACGACAGAGCCTTGGAGCGGGGAGATGGTGCTCGAGGCAGCCGGACCCGGCAAGCGCGCGGGCTACAAGCTCGCGAGTTATTCGACCGTCGCGCTGCGCTGGGTGAGCCGCGAGCGCGGGGCGGACGGCGAACCGCTCAGGGTCCGCGAGCCGCACGAGAGCACCGTGAAATACGCCCTCGCGGGCGGCTTCACCGCCGCCGGGCGCCGCTACGGCGAGCTCTCGGAGCTCTTCACCGAGTACGACAAGACCAAGACCTTCTGCCGCGACCGCTGCGGCCGGGAGGTGCTCTATCTCGCCGAGCGCTTCCCCTGCTTCGACAGCCACGACTTCGCCTGCGAAAACCGCTTCTACCGCTGGCTCTTCCTGCGCGAAAACGACCGCCTCACCCGCGTGTACCACGAGGACGAGACCGGCAGCGTCTATGTCACCGAGGACGTGAAGTACCTCGAAGAACCCCGCTGGCGTGAAATGCTCCGCCTGGACTACTTCGAGCGGCGCTGGTGAGGAGGTGACCGCTCAATCTATTAGCCCCAGCTTTCGAAGGCGGCTCGTGATACTGTCGGGACTGCGCTGCATTTCCCGGGAAAGATACCGTGTACTCCGGCTGGTGCCGAAATAGAGCCTCTTGAGACGCGCATCATCTGCCTTTGTCCAGGGTTTTCCGGCATTTTGATACATGGACTTGCGCTTCGCCGCCGAGACTTCCCTGGCTGCCTTTTTCTCAGCCTCGCGCTCTTCGCGCTGCTTTTTCAGCATGGAGGCGTATGACTCGAGCGTACAGTGCTCCAGTACAGTGCGCAGCGCTTCCTGCACGAGCTCGTCGGAGCAGCAGTCCCAATGGGACAGCGCCTCGCCGGTGATGGGGTTTATGCCGATGCTGAGGTTTTCGACCATTGTCCGGGCCATCAGATCATCCATGTCAACGCCCCCTGTTATTTTTTCACAGCTATCATACCACACATCGCAGCACTAAGTAAATTCTAACCGCAGGACAAACGTGACGCACAGTTGTCACGTTTGTATGCTATAATGGGCAAAAAGTGCGGAAGGGGGCGGGGGCTTGAGGTTGGACAGACTCATCGGCATACTTTCGCTGCTGCTCCAGCGCGAGCGGGTCACGGCGGCAGAGATGGCGGAGCTGTTCGAGGTCTCACGACGGACGGTGCTGCGGGATGTGGACGAGCTCTGCCGCGCTGGCATACCGCTGGTAACCATCCAGGGGGCGGGTGGGGGCATATCCATAATGGATGGCTATCGGCTCGACCGCACCGTGCTCACCTCCTCGGAGATGCAGGCCATTCTCGCCGGGCTGCGCAGTCTCGACTCGGTCAGCGGCACACGGCGCTATGCCCAGCTCATGGAAAAGCTCTCAGCCGGCTCAGGCACGCTCGTGCCCGGCGGCGCACACATGCTAATTGACCTCTCTTCCTGGTACAGGACCAGTCTGCCGCCCAAGATAGAGCTCATAAGCGCCGCAATTGAGCAGAGGCGGACACTGCGCTTCGCATACTTCTCCCCATCTGGCGAGAGCATACGCGAGGCGGAGCCATATTATCTCGTCTTCCACTGGTCGTCCTGGTATGTATGGGCCTGGTGCCGTTTGCGGAAGAATTACCGGCTCTTCAAGCTGGGCCGCATGGCGGAGTTAGAGCCGGGCGAGACTTTTGAGCCGCGCGGGGCGCCGCTCCCCCAGCTAGAGCCTGAGCACATATTTCCCGCGCGGCGCAAGGTCACAGTCCTCTTTGAGCCTCGGTACAAGTGGCGTTTGGTAGAGGAGTACGGCTCCGACAGCTTTACCACCCGCACCGACGGGCGGCTGCGCTTCACCGGCTGCTTCCCGGACGATGAGAGCGTGCTGAGCTGGCTGCTTACCTTCGGCGGCGGAGCGGAGCTGACTGAGCCCGAGGAACTGAGGGAGAAGCTCTCACGGCTGGGACGGGAGCTGGCGGAGCGATATTCCAAAGGAGGCGGGACGGATGGCGACTGACAGGGGTTTTGTCGAGTACGTCACGGAGCAGCTGCAGGGCGCGGGGAGCGTGCGGGCGAAGCGGATGTTCGGGGAGTACGGGCTCTTTTGCGATGGGCTGTTCTTTGCTGTCGTCTGCGCGGACCAGCTCTTCATCAAGCCCACGGAGGCGGCGCGCTCGGCCTTCCCGGACCTGCCCATGGCCCCGCCCTACGAGGGCGCGAAGGACTACATCCTCGTCGAGGACATCGACGACACGGAGACGCTCACGGCGCTCGCCTCGCTCACCTGCGAGGCGCTGAGGGCCTCGGAGCGGCCGAAAAGGAGGAAATATGGCTGCATTTGACTTCAAAAAGGAGTTCCCGGAGTTCTATCTCCCGGCACGCACCCCACACCTCATAGAGATACCCGAGCTGCCCTATCTCGCTGTGCGCGGCAATGGCGACCCCAACGCCGAGGGCGGCGAGTACAAGGCAGCCGTGGGCATGCTCTACGCCGTGGCCTACACGATAAAGATGAGCCGCCTCTCCGGCAGCGCGCCGGAGGGCTATTTCGACTACGTCGTGCCGCCGCTGGAGGGCCTCTGGTGGACGGAGGACGGGCTGGGCATAGACCTAACGCGCAAGGGCGATTTCCACTGGATCGCGCTCATCCGCCTGCCGGATTTCGTGACGCGCGATGTCTTCGCCTCCGCCGTCGCCTCGGCGGAGCGAAAGAAGGGGCTGGACCTCTCGCGCGTGGAGCTGCTGCGATACGCCGACGGCCTCTCGGTGCAGTGCATGCACCTCGGCTCCTATGACGCCGAGCCGGAGACACTTGAGGCCATGGAACGCTGCGCCGCCGAAAACGGCTGCGTCCCCGACTACGCCGGGCGCTTCCACCACGAGCTCTATCTCAGCGACCCCCGCCGCTGCAAGCCGGAGCGGCTCCGGACGGTCATCCGCATACCGGTGAGGAGGGCGTGAGATGAAGGGTTTTTCACGGAAAGAGCCGATGTTCTCGCTCTGCGGGCTCAACTGCGCGCTCTGCGCAATGCATGTCGGCGGATACTGCCCCGGCTGCGGGGGCGGGGAGGGAAACCAGAGCTGCGCCATTGCGCGCTGCTCGCTCGGGCGCGGCGTTGAGTTCTGCGCCGACTGCGCGGAGTACCCCTGCGCCCGCTACGAGGGCTTTGACGACGCGGACTCCTTCGTCCCTCACAGCCGCCGGAGGGCCGACCTCGAGCGCGCGCGGGAGCTTGGGCTGGAGGCGTACATGTCGGAGCTGCGCGAGAAGGCGGAGCTGCTCTCCGAGCTGCTTGCGGGCTACAACGACGGTCGGCGCAAGAGCCTGTTCTGCACCGCAGCGTATCTTCTCCCGCTCCCCGACCTGCGCGAGGCGCTGCAAGCCCTCCGTGCCCTCCCCGAGCAGCCGATAAAAGGGCGCGCCGCCTCCGCCGCCTCTCTGATCAATGCCGCGGCAGAGAAACGCGGCATCTCGCTGAAGCTGGTAAAAAAGCCTAAAAGCCGGATATCTTGACAAATTTGGCGACTAATCTTACTATAAAGTTTGTGATTTGTGAAACACTATGTCGGGAGGCTTGCAGATGAAGACTGGCGCGGTGATATTGGCGGCCGGGGCTCCGGGAGAGATAAAGGAGGGCAAGCCGATGATGTGCGTGGGGCAAAAGCCGATGATACGGCACATCGTGGACACCCTCACGGAGCTGAAGCTCTCGCCCGTCGTGGTCGTCACCGGTTACCGCTCCGACATAATCGAGCGCTGCCTGGCCTCCACGGGCGCGGTGATAGTCCGCAACCGGAAATTCGCGAGCACGGACATGTTCTGCTCGCTCAAGCTCGGCATCGCGGCCCTTGCGGAGAGCTGCGACAGAGCCTTTGTGTTCCCGGCGGACCTGCCACTGGTGAGGCCGGAGACGCTCAGGCAGCTCATGGCCTGCTCGGCGCCGCTGGTGAAACCCGGCTTTGAGGGGCGCGAGGGCCACCCGATCCTCATCTCGCGGGAGCTCTTCGGCGCGATAGAGCAGTACTCCGGCGAGGGCGGGCTGCGCGAGCTGCTCGGCGGCTTGGACGCTGATGTGCGCGTGGTGCCGGTGGAGGATCGGGGCGTGCTGCTGGATGTGAACAGCTACGAGGAATACGAGCAGGCCCTGGCCATGGAGGCCCAGCGCTGCGGGCGCGGCAAGCTGCACGCCGAGTGCGACATCCTGCTCTCGGTGGACGACGTCATAATGAACCGGGAGACCATGCGGCTCCTGGAGATGGTGCAGTACACCGGCTCCCTGCAGCTGGCCAGCGAGCTCATGAACGTCCCTTACACCCGCAGCTGGCGGCAGATAAAGAACATGGAGCGCCAGCTCGGCGTGCCCATAGTCCGGAGCGCCGCGGGCGGCGCCAGAGGCGGCGGGTCGCTGTTGACGGAGCAGGGAACGGCCCTCCTCGAGGCCTATCAAAATATGAGCAAAGAGTGCGCAAAACTGTCAAATTGGCTGTTTCAGGAGTACTTTTCAGATGATTTTGTAGAAAAACTACAAAACGAGCGCTGAAAATTTTCTTTAATTTCGTGAACGAAAGAGCACTGTTCATTTTTGAACAGTGCTCTTTTTTCGGCTGAATTGCGCAGACTTATTAATCAGAACGATGCAGCGCTAAAGAGGGACCGAATAAACGTTAATTAATTGGCTATCAATCGGATTTTGCTCCAAAAACCGGCCGTGCGAGCGGTGGGGGTTCGAGAAGATTATTCTGATAAACTTATTAATCACTATGTAAAAACCTGCTATTTTTCCGAAATGAATCAAAAAACGCCCGTTTTGGCCGAATGATAAATAAGCAAATCTTCTTATTGATTGACATTTGATTCACAATTTGCTACTCTATCCTCGACGTCGAAACAGGGGCTCCTGTGAGTTCAACTCGGATGCGCCTCAGGGCACATCCCGGACAAACAGAGAGGAGGGAACCGGACGGAATGGAAAGGGACAACAAGATACATTGGCTGACGGCGTTGAAGCTGGGCGGCGCGTTCATGGCGACGTGCATAGGCTCCGGCTTTGCGACGGGCTCGGAGTGCCTTTCGTTTTTCGTCACCTACGGCATAGGCGGGGCGCTGGGCGCTCTGGCCGTGTCCTTCGTCGTGTACTTTCTCTTCGCAAGGGAGCTCTTCAACAAGGGACAGGAACTTGAGCCGGAGCAGTGCACGTCGCTGTTCACCTACTATTTCGGCAAGGCCGTGGGGTCGCTGCTGGACTGGTTTTCCGCGATACTCGTGGGCGGCTGCTACCTGGTGATGCTCTCGGGAGCGGGGACGACGATAAATCAATACCTCGGCTGGCCGGTTGTGGCGGGCTCGGCGCTGATGGCGCTCGCGGCGGTGGTCACGGTCTGGTTCGGGCTGAGGAAGCTCACGAACATCATAGGCGTCATCGGCCCGTTCATGGCGCTCTTCACGCTGATCATCGGCATCTCGGCGCTCGGCAGGGCGGATTTCAGCAGCACTGCGGCAAACCTTGAGACGCTGCATCTGGCCAAGGCCGCGCCCAACTGGTGGATAGCCGGGATACTCTACCCCTGCTTCTGCATGCTGACGCTCACGCCCTGCCTCCCGTCCATGGGAGCCACGGCGCCCAACAAAAAGACCACGACCGGCGCGGCGCTCTTCGGAGTCATCGCCTTCCACCTGGCGCTGGCGGTCGTCATCCTCGCGATACTCGGCAATCTGGACATCATAGGCACGGCGCAGGTGCCGAACCTCGTGCTCTCGGGGCTGATGGGCAAGTTCGTGCAGACGCTGTTCGTCATCATGATAATCCTCGCCATCTACTCCACGGCCTGCCCGATGATCTGGGGCTTCTGCGGCAAGATCGAGCGCGACGAGAAGTCCGTCAAGTACAGGGTCTGCATCCTGGCCCTGACGGTCGTGGGCATGACCTGCTCCTACCTGTTCCCGCTGGGGACGCTGATAAACTTCATCTACAGCATCTCGGGATACGTCGGCGCCGTGGCCTCGGTGGGCATGGTGATAAGCAACATCCTGAGAAAGCGCAATGCAAAAAAGAGGACTTCGTGATTTTGCCCTTAGGAAGTTAAATTTGAAAGAAAGTGGGGATCAGATTTGAAAAGCAGCAAAATTGACGTAAAGAGAGCCGTCATCCTAGGAGGAGCCTTCATGGCGACGTGCATAGGCTCAGGCTTTGCCACCGGCTCCGAATTCCTTTCGTTCTTCGTGGCGCACGGCATAGGCGGCGCCATAGGGGCCATAGCCATCTCGCTCATCATATACTTCCTCTTCACCAAGGAGCTCTTCAACAAGGGCCAGGACCTGCCCGCCGAATACCACAACAACATCCTGGCCTACTACTTCGGCAAGATCGGCGGCGAGATATTCGACTGGTTCTCCGCCATACTCGTCGGCGGCTGCTATCTCATCATGCTCAATGGCGCGGGCACCACGCTCAACCAGTACCTCGACTGGGACCCCCTGGTGGGCGCCGCGCTCATGGCCCTCGCGGCTATAATCACGGTCTGGTTCGGCCTGAGGAAGCTGACGGACATCATCGGCAGCATAGGCCCCGTCATCGCGGCCTTCTCCGTCATCATCGGCGTCGTGGCGCTCTTCCGCGCGGACTTCAGCAACGTTGACGCGACGCTCCAGACCATGAACCTCAGCAAGGCCGCGCCCAACTGGTGGCTCTGCGGCATCGCCTACCCCTGCTTCGCCATGATGACGCTCACGCCGGCCCTGCCCTCCATGGGCGCCACCGCCAACAACCGCAAGACCACCACCGCCGCCGCCGTCTTCGGCGTGCTGATGTTCCACCTCGCCATCGCGGTCATCGTCTTTGCCATCTTCGGCAACCTCGACATAGTAGGCGCGGCCCAGGTCCCCAACCTGGCGCTCTCCGGCCTGCTCGGACCCGTGGCTCAGGGCATCTTCGTCGTCATGATAATCCTCGCCATCTACACCACCGCCTGCCCTATGATGTGGGGCTTCTGCCGCAAGATCACTACCGACGAGAAGTCGCTCAAATACCGTGTCTGCATAATAGCGCTCACCGTGCTCGGCATGATCGCCACGCACTACTTCCGTCTGGGTGATCTCATAAACTTCATTTACAGCATGTCCGGCTATGTCGGAGCCATCGTCCTCGTGGGCATGTTCGTGAGCAACATGATCCGCAAGAAGAAGGCCGCGGCCGCCAAGACCGACGCCGGACGCTGAGCGGCAGATAGGCAAAGCAATAGTTCAAGCAAAAGCATCTATGTAGTGGACACCAATACGATAGGCGTGCCCACCAGGGTAAACATCGGCGGCATGCCCATGGCCATAACAGGCAGTGTCATCGGCGCCCTCGCCGCTTTCTACATCGTCAGGAAAATCAAGGCCAAGGCCCAGGCCTGAGACTAAATCACGCCCCGCGGACCCGAAAGGGCCCGCGGGGGACTGCCGACACAGCTTTCTTTGACATCTCTTGGGGAAAGACTGTGAATAATTTTCAGTTATTTATAGCGAAAACTGATATTTAATCCACAATTCATAAGATATAACTAATCAATCCTCGGGAAAGGCAGGGAAAAACCATGGAAAACGCAAAGGAAAGCAAGACCCAGGTCGACTACAACAAGCGCATAACAGACGACTATGAGTGCACAAAGGACTGCAGGGACTGTCCCTTTCCCGGAGCGAAGTGCTATCCAACCAAGTATGACCGCTACAACACCGGTCTGCTAATACACAAACAGTGAGGAAGTTAATATGGAATCCAAGATTTTGAACGATTTTTGCTTCCATAAGCCCAAGACCCTGGACGAGGCGCTCGTGCTCATCGACAAGTACCAGGAAAACGGGCTGCTCATGGAAGGCGGCTCCGAGGTCATCCCGAACATGAAGTCCCTGGTAGTGACGCCGGACCACATCATCTCTCTCAAGCACATCCCCGAGTTCTTCTATCTGCGCTACACGCCGGGCGAGGGCCTGCACATCGGCCCGAGCACGACGCTGACCAAGATCGAGTACAACCCCGACGTCCAGAGGGTGTATCCCTCGCTCTATCAGGGCATCCACGGCATGTCGAACACGGCCATACACAACATCAGCACCGTGACGGGCAACATCTGCTACGCGGTGCCCTCCGCGGACACGGCGGCCCCGCTGCTGACGCTGGAGGCAGTGCTCTCCGTCAAGTCCGTGGACGGCGAGCGCAAGGTGCCCATCGGCGAGCTCTTCGCCGGCGTGCGCCGCACCACGCTCAAGAAGAACGAGATAGTCACCGACATCTTCGTCCCGGAGCCGGACCCGAAGGCGGTCATGGCCTATTACAAGAACCCCTGCCGCAAGGCGCTGGACCTCGCGATAGCGGGCGTCGCCACCTACGTCGTCATGGACGGGGACGTCTGCCGCGACGCACGCATAGCGATGAGCGCCGTGGCCGTGGTGCCCAAGCGCGCCTTTGAGGCCGAGGCCATGCTCAAGGGCCAGGTGCTCACCGATGAGCTCATAAACGCCGCCGCCGAGCACGCCGCGCTGCACGAGTGCTCGCCCATTAGCGACATCCGTGCCTCCGCCGACTACCGCAGGGAGCTCGTGCGTCTCTCCGTGCGCGACGGGGTCATGCTCGCACTAAAGAAGTAAGGAGAACAAGCCATGACTGAGATCGTAACACTGCATGTAAACGGCACGGACTACACCCTGGCCCTGGACACCAGGACCACGCTGCTGGACGCGCTGCGCGACCATCTGGGCCTCAAGGGCGTCAAGAAGGGCTGCGACGAGGGCGAGTGCGGCGCCTGCACCGTGCTCATGGACGGCAACGCCGTCGTCTCCTGCACCTACCTCGCCGTGGACGCCGAGGGCCACGACATAATCACCATCGAGGGCCTCGCCAAGGACGGCGTGCTGCACCCGATGCAGAGGGCCTTTGTGGAGTGCTTTGCCGTACAGTGCGGCTTCTGCACGCCGGGCATGATTCTGGCCGCGGTGGCGCTGCTCAACCACAACCCGGACCCCACCGAGGACGAGATACGCGACGTGCTGCGCGGCAACATCTGCCGCTGCACCGGCTACACAAAGATAATCGACGCCATCATGCAGGCGAAGAAGATGATAAACGGCGGCAAGACCGGCGTCAGGGAGCACAAGGAGGCAAACGACCCCTATGTCCCCGTGGACGTGGCCGCCTGCGGCGGCAGCGCCGAGAACAGCAAGGAGGCAAAGTGACATGGCTGAAGAGTTTTACTCCATCGGGAAGGGCGAGATCCGCCAGGACGCCCTGCTCAAGGTGACCGGACAGGCGGAATACACCACCGACATCCACCCGCGCGGCATGGTGTACGGCAAGATCCTGGGCAGCCCCATCCCCCACGGCATCATCAAGAGCATAGACACTTCCGAGGCCGAAAAGCTGCCCGGCGTCGTCTGCGTGGTCACGGGCGAGGACGGCCCCGACCACCCCACCATCGGCGGCTATCTCACCGACCGCTACATCATGAACCGCGTGGGCCAGAAGGTCCGCTACGTCGGCGATTTCGTCGCCGCCGTCGCCGCCACTGACGAGCAGATCGCCGAGGCCGCCTGCAAGCTCATAAAGGTCGAGTACGAGCCGCTGCCCTACGTCCTGGACGTGGAGGAGGCCTTCCGCGAGGACTGCCCCGCCGTCGTGCACGAGGACGTGCAGTCCTACAAGCGCCTCGACCTGCACGGAGTGGCCCACTGCATGGACAAGAAGCACCCCAACCAGGCCATCCGCCGCAAAGTCCGCCACAGCGAGAGCTTCGACCTCGACCCCGACAGCTTCGAGACCCCGGAGGCCTACGACGAGGCTTTTGAAAAGAAGTTCAACGAGGAGTTCGACAAGGCATATCTCAAGCTGCCCACCCAGCGCTATGAGTTCCCGCGCGTGAGCCACTGCTTCATGGAGCCCCACGTCAGCGTGGTCGTCCCGCTGGTGGACGGCGGCATCGAGCTCTGGTCCAGTGAGCAGGGCGGCCGCCTCATCAAGAACAGCATGTCCTCCGCCTTCGGCCTCAAGCCCTCGGACTTCCACGTCCACGTCCCCTTCATGGGCGGCGGCTTCGGCGGCAAGGACGACAGCCCCTGCACCGGCCCGGCCATCATGCTGGCCCTCAAGTGCAAGCGCCCCGTCAAGATAGTCCAGACCCGCGAGGAGGTCTTCTCCAACGGCCAGCCCCGCCCCTCCGCCGTCATCTATGTCACCGACGGCTACAACAAGGACGGCACCCTCGCCGCCCGCCGCGTCAAGGCCTTTGTGAACTGCGGCGCCTACACCACCTCCGCGCTGGTCATGCTCGACCACAGCGTCTACGGCCTCTCCGGCAACTACCGCAACCCGAACCTCCTCGTCGACGCCTACGGCATCTACACCAACACCCAGTTCAACGGGCCCTACCGCGCCCTGGGCTGCGAGCTCTTTGTCTACGCCGTCGAGCGCAACCTCGACATGGCCGCCGAGCGGCTGGGCATCGACAAGTATGAGATCCGCCGCCGCAACGTGCTGCACCTCGGCGACATCGACGGCCACGGCCAGGTCGTTACCAGCAACGGCAGCGCCGAGGCGCTCGAGGCCGCGGCCAAGTATATCAAGTTCAACGAGCCCGCGCGCCCGGCCGAGGGCCCCTGGCGCTACGGCAAGGGCCTGGCGCTCGGCAACAAGTTCACCGCCTACGGCCACACCGGCACCGAGGCCAACGTCATAATCCAGCACGACGACACCATCGAGGTCCACGTCTCCCATGTCGAGATGGGCCAGGGCTCCATGACCGTGGACTGCCAGCACGTCGCGGAGTTTTTCAAGGTGCCGATGAGCAGCATCCGCATCCGCAACGAGAACAGCGACTTCATGCCCTATGACGAGGGCACCTACTGCTCCCGCGGCACCTATATAAACGGCAACGCCATCATCCTGGCCTGCAAGGACGCCAAGCGCCAGATCCTCGAGCGCGCGTCCACCCGCATGGGTGTGGACAAGGACGGCCTCGAGACCGAGGGCTACAAGATCTACGAGAAGGCGAACCCGGAGCACTTCATCTATTTCCACGACCTCTACGAGGGCGGCGGCTGGGCCCCGGAGGGCAAGCTGGTCGGCAAGGGCGTGTTCATGCCCGAGCAGGCTCTCAACAACCCGCGCAACGCCCAGGGCAACCCCGTGCTGTTCTACTCCATCGGCGGCTGGGGCATGGAGGTCGGCGTGAACATCGAGACCGGCGAGGTCAAGCTGATGCAGGCCGGCGGCTTCTACGACGCTGGCCGAGTCATCAACCGCAAGACCTGCGAGGGCCAGATCGAGGGCGCGCTCTCCATGGGCCTGGGCCAGGCCGTGTTCGAGGAGATCATGATAAACGACAAGGGCAAGGTCATAAACGGCAACTACCGCGACTACAAGGTCCCCACCTTCATGGACAACCCGAACAACGAGCACGTCAAGGTCGACTTCGTCGGCGAGCCCTTCGCCACCGGCCCCAACGGCGCCAAGGGCATAGGCGAGGTCGCCATGATCCCCGTCATGGCCGCCGTGGCCAACGCGATAAACGCCGCCGCCGGCGCCGAGATCCACAACATCCCCATGACGCGCGAGCGCGTGCTCCAGGCATTGCGCGACAAGGAAGCGGCCGACAAAAAGTGAGGCCGGAATCCAATTTTGATGAGGAGAATAGGAATGGAAAACAGATCTGATTTTCTCGTCCTCGGCGGCGGCATGATAGGCTCCTCTGCCGCCTATTACCTGAGCCGCGCGGGCGCGTCCGTCACCGTGCTCGAGCGCGGCGACACGGCCTTCGGCACAGCCGGGGCCTCCGGCGGCCTGGTGAACTGGATAACCTGCGCCGAGTCCCAGATGGACCTCTTCATGCGCAGCCAGGCGCTGCTCGAGCACCTGCCCGAGGAGCTGGACGCCGACTTCGAGCTCAACTACAACAGCTACAACATGCAGATCATCTCCAACGAGATAGAGTGGGAGGCCTCGGCCCAGCTGGTGAAGGACTTCAAGCTCCCCGGCTTTGAGGCCCACCTCATCGACAGCCGAGAATCCCACGAGCTGGAGCCCTCCGTCACGGACGACATGCTCGGCTCCATCTACGTCCCGCGCGTGCACTATCTCAACCCCATAAAGTTCGCCCTGGCCTTCCGCAACGCGGCGACCCGCCTCGGCGCGCGCTTTGTGAACGCCTCGCCCGTCACGGGCCTCATCTTCGACGGCAGCCGCGTCACCGGCGCCCGTACGGAGAAGGCCGACTTCTACGCCGGAACGGTAATAAACTGCACCGGCGTCTGGTCCGAGACCGTGTGCAAAATGGCCGGGGTAAAGGGCCCTATCCACCCGATAAGGGGCGAGTTCGCCATCACGGAGCCCACAAAGCACTTCTGCAACACCACGATAAGCAGCGCCCAGTACCAGACCATAGTCCAGCACCCCGAGCTCTTCCCGGCCAGCGCGATAAAGTACAACCTCGGCTTCTCGGTCGAGCAGACCAGCACCGGCTCGTGCATAATCCACGGCACGCGCGAGATGGACTCCGGCCTTGACAACAGCGTCATCCCCGAGGTCATAGAGCTGCTGGTGCAGACGGCCTGCAAGTTCATCCCGCGCCTCGGCAAGCTCAAGATAATGCGCACCTACGCGGGCGTCCGCCCGGGCACGCCCGACGGCGACCCGTACATCGGCCTTGTGGAGTCCGTGCCGGGCTTCTGCCAGTGCACGGGCCACGGCGGCGAGGGCATAGCCCTTGCCCCGGCCACCGGCGAGGCGGTGGCGGAGCTGCTCACCCGCGGATGCACGGAGCACTGCGATATCAGCAGATTCTCCCCCATGCGCCTCTACGCCGAAAACTGAGAAAGGAAGGGCGAGAACATGAGCGATTCCATGCGAGTTACCGAGCATCCCATCCTCGGAACGGACGCCGGTATAGAGACAGTCACCATTTATTACGAGGACCGGCCCATAACCGCCCGTGCCGGCGAGCCCATCGCCGCCGCCCTGGCGAGCGCCGGTATCCGGGTGCACCGCACGACGGAAAAGACCCATGAGCCGCGCGGCGTCTACTGCGCCATGGGCCGCTGCACCGACTGCATGATGATAGTTGACGGCGAGCCCAATGTTCGCACCTGCATAACTCCCGTGAGGGACGGCATGCGCGTCCAGGTGCAGCACGGCCTGCAATAAGGGGGAACGTCAGATGAAGACCATCGAAAGAGAGATCGTAGTTATAGGCGCCGGGCCCGCCGGGCTCTGCGCCGCCATCGAGGCGGCCCGGGCCGGAGCCCAGGTCATGCTCGTGGACGAGAATTCCCGCCCGGGCGGCCAGCTCTTCAAGCAGATACACAAGTTCTTCGGCTCGGCCGAGCACATGGCCGGCACCCGCGGCTATGAGATAGCCGGTTCCCTGGCACGCCAGGCGGCTGACGCGGGCGTGGAGTTCTGGCCCGACACCGTCGCCTACGGCATCTTCAAGGAGGGCGTAGGCCTGGTCCGCGGCGAGCAGGGCTATATCGTCAAGGCCGGCAAGACGATAGTCGCCGCCGGCGGCAGCGAGGACCCCGTGGCCTTCCCGGGCAGCACCCTGCCCGGCGTGATGACCGCCGGGGCGGCCCAGACCCTGGTGAACGTCCACCGCGTCCTGCCCGGCAGGCGCATAGTGATACTCGGCAGCGGCAACGTGGGCCTCATCCTGGCCTACCAGCTGCTCCAGGCGGGCGCCGACGTCGCCGCCGTAATAGAGCGCGCGGAGCGCATCGGCGGCTACGGCGTGCACGCGGCCAAGATCCGCCGCGCGGGCGTGCCCATCCTGACGGGCAGCACCGTCGTGGCCGCGGAGGGCACTGAGAGCCTCGAGCGGCTGCATGTCGCCTCCGTCGCCGCCGACGGCAGCGTCGTCCCCGGCAGCGAGCAGACCATAGAGGCGGACACTCTCTGCCTCGCGGTGGGCATGTCCCCGCTCACGGAGCTGCTCTGGCAGGCGGGCGCGGACTTTGACTACATCGCGGAGCTCGGCGGCTTTGTGCCGTTGCACGACAGCCGCATGGAGAGTACCGTCCCCGGCCTATACGTCGCCGGCGACGTCACCGGCGTCGAGGAGGCGCCCATCGCGATGGAGGAGGGCCGCCTGGCCGGTATCTCCGCCGCCGAAGCCTGCGGCCGCCTTGAGAGTGCCGCCGCAGAGAACCTCAGGGCCCACGCGATCGAGCGCATCTCGCAGCTCGAGAGCGGCACCGGCGAGAGCCGCAAGCGTGCCCGGCACAAGCAGCTCAACGACATGCAGCGCTCTTGCTGCGGAAAGGAGTGCTGAAAGATGAAAGAAGGCATAGCCTATACCGGCATCCCCAGCGCCGAGGAGCTCAGCTCCTGCGCCGGCATCCCCACGCGGGAGCGCATGGCAAAGGGCCCTGTGGCGGTCATAGAGTGCATCCAGTGCATCCCCTGCAACCCCTGCGAGATGGCCTGCCCCACGGGCGCCATCAGCCTCGGCGGAGCGATATCCAACGCGCCGAAGCTCGACGGCGACAAGTGCATCGGCTGCGGCAAGTGCGTCGCGCGCTGCCCCGGCCAGGCCATAACTGTGCTGAACATGGCGTACAGCGCCGACAAGGCCACGCTGGACTTCCCCTACGAGTTCCTGCCCCTGCCCGCGGAGGGCGATACCGTCCGGGCCGTGAACAGAGCGGGCGCGCCGGTCTGCGAGGCCGCCGTGCTCTCCGTGCGCAAGCCGAAGGAGAACGACGGCACCTGCGTCATCCGCATCGCCTTCCCCGCCGAATACGCGGGCGAGGTGAAGTCCATAGAGCGCCTTGAAAGGGAGGTGTGAGCATGGATAAGAACACCGTCATCTGCCGCTGCCAGGAGATAACCTACGGCGAGGTCCTCGAGGCCATACGCGAGGGCGCCGTGACCGTGGCCGGCGTGAAAAAGCGCGTCGGTTCGGGCATGGGCCTCTGCCAGGGCAAGTACTGCGAAAAGCTGGTGGCCCATATAATCTCCGAGGAGACGGGCCTGCCCCTCGACAAGATCCTGCCGGACACCAAGAGAGCCCCCACCAGGCCCATCGAGGCCAAGGTCTATCTGAACGGCTGACCCACCCAAAGCAAATAGCGGCCGTTTGCCCAAGACGGCCGCTATTCTTCTTGAAATATGATTAATGCTGAGATATAATCACTATAATATAAGGAAATCAATATGAAAAAGAAGCATTGGGACAGTAGTATGAGACTAGACAGGATAGAGACCTTCTGCGCCGTGGCCCGGAACATGAGCTTTTCCAAGGCCGCCGAGGAATTCCACGTCGCGCAGTCAGCAATAAGCCAGCAGATAAAGTCACTGGAGGACGAACTGGGCTTTCCGCTCTTCGTCCGCAGCACCCGGCGGGTGTCCTTCACGGATGCCGGCCAGAGCTTCTACGTCGATTGCGTGCGCCTGCTCGCGGGCTTTGACGAGGCCGTGAGCCGCGCAACCTCCACCCTCGCGGGGAAGAAGAGCCACCTCACCATAGGCATAGAAGGCATCATGCAGCTCAAGACCAAGGCCGAAGTCCTCAGGCGTTTCGCCAGGCTCTGTCCCGATGTGACGATACAGCCGGTCCAGATAGACAGGGACAAGAAATACGAGGACCTGCTCACGGGCAAATTCGACCTCGCCTTCGACATCCCGCAGTATTACACCCTCAACCAGCGCATAAAAAAGTGCGGGGTCATCAAAAACGAGCACTGCCTCATGGTCTGCAAGGACCACCCCCTCGCCGGGCGGGAGAGCGTGAGCAAGCAGGAGCTGGCCGAGTACGTCACCTTCTGGGGCGGTATCCCGCAGGTCGAGGACTACGTCATAAAGAAATACATGGACTATTTCCGCGTCTCGGGCATAGAGCCGCAGAACGTCATCTGCGTGCCGGAACAGGACGTCGCCACCTTCATGGTGTCCATAAACCTCGGCGGCAACATCGTCCCCTGCTCGGAGCGGGAGTCCTGGAACCCGGAGCTCTATTCCTTCGTGAGCCTTGCAGAGCCCCTGGTGCTGGAGTCCGCGTGGCTCTATTCGTCCGACAACGCCAACCCCGCGCTGGCCCGGTTCGTGGAGATGGCGGACGGTCAAGGAGAGGAACTCAAATGACAGATAAATACGACGGCAGCACCGGCTGCCTTGAGGGCGCGCCGGCCTTCTGCGGCGTGCTCACCACGGGCGCGGAGCTGCATCGGGAGGCGGAGGCATGCCGCCGCTGCGCCGCCCTGGCCTTCGGCAGGGCCCCGCGCGCCGGGGACGTGCCCGCCTTCGGCCTGGAGCACCTCCGGGACTGCGACACCGCCGCGGCGGCGGAGCGCGGCCTCGCCTGCGTGCTCATGAGCGGCGGACACAGCGCCGCCGAGGGCATGACGGCCTACACCGAGCCCTGTTTCCTGCCCAAGGACCACCCCCTCGCCTCCGGCGGGCGCCGACTGCTGGTGTACAACGGGGACAGCTGGCGCGAGGTGGAAGCACCCTCCGAGGAGAGCCTCACCGGCGGCGCCGGGCCGGAGAGGGAGGCGGAGTGCGACAACTCCATCGACGTCCACCCCTACTACATCCGCTTTTCCGGCGACTCCGGCGGCTGGCTGGACATCGTGACCCGAGAGCGCATGGGCGAGGGCGTCGTGACTATGCCCGTCTCGGTAAAGGCCATGCACAACTGGGCGAGCCACGCCGTGAGGTTCGACCCCGAGGTGTTTTTCGCGAGACTGATAAAATAAAAAGAGCCCGGCCCGCATCTGCGGGCCGGGTTTTTCATTTGAGCTTGCCGTAGACCTCGTCGTCCACGGGCTCGAGCCACTCGTTGGAGGCGGAGACGCCGGGGACCTCCACGGCGAGGTGGGAGAACCAGCTGTCGCTCGCCGCGCCGTGCCAGTGCTTGACGCCCGCGGGGATGTTCACCACGTCGCCGGGGTGCAGCTCGCGCGCGGGCTCGCCCCAGGCCTGATACCAGCCGCGGCCGTTGAGGCAGATGAGTATCTGCCCGCCGCCGCTCTCGGCGTGGTGGACGTGCCAGTTGTTGCGGCAGCCGGGCTCAAAGGTGACGTTGTAGATGCCCACCTGGCTGGTCGAGACCGGCGCAAGGTAGCTCCGGCCGATGAAATACTGCGCATAGGCGTCGTTCGGAGCGCCGATGGGGAAGAGCATGCCGCGCGCGTGCGCGGCCATCGCGTCCTCGCCGGGCCCGGCCTCCGCCCAGACCTCCTTGGCCATGCGGAAGGCCGCCCAGGCCTTGGGCCAGCCCGCGTAAAAGGCCGCATGCGTGAGTATCTCGGCTATCTCCGTGCGGGTGATGCCGTTCTTTTTCGCGCTCTCGAGGTGGTAGCGGAAGGAGGAGTCCACCAGCCCCTGCGCCATCAGCGCCGTGACCGTCACGAGGGAGCGGTCGCGCAGCGAGAGCTTGTCCTCCCGGCTCCAGACCTCGCCGAAGAGCACGTCGTCGTTGAGCTCGGCGAATTTCGGCGCGAAATCCCCGAGGGAATCCCGGCCCGCCGTCTGTTTTACTGCCATTTTCAAAGCCTCCCTTTCATTTCACGCTCTCGCCGAGCCGCCGGGCCTCGTCCAGCGCGGGACTGTCCGCGGCGCGCTCGGCGTCGTTGAAGCCCCCGGCGAAGGCCGTCCCGGCCAGATGCGCGCGCTCAAAGCACTCTATCCAGCCCTCGAGCCCCGCCTTGGCGCGGGAGAAGACCGCCTCGCCCTCCTCGGCCGCAGCGGCGAAGAGGTAGATGTCCGTAAAGGCGTAGTCGGAGTCGAAAAGCGAGTTCGAGCGGTCCAGCAGCGTCTTGAGCTGGCCGGAGAGCTCGTAGTAATAGATGGGCGTCGCAAAGGCGATGACGTCCGCGTCGTGCATCGCGGCGGTTATCTCGGGCGCGTCGTCGGCGATGACGCAGCGGCCGGTCTTGAGACAGGCGAAGCAGCCGCGGCAGAAGGCGATGTCCTTCCCGCGCAGGCTTATCTTCCGCACGTCGTGCCCGGCAGAGCGAGCGCCCTCGGCAAAGGCGTCGGCCAGGGCCTCGGAATTGCTGCCCTCGCGCTGGCTCGCGGAGATGATGAGGATGTTTTTGCCCATAAATGCGCTCCTTTCGGTACTTTTGCTATAAGTATAGGTCCGGCGCGGGAAAATAGCAAATGCTTATTAAGAATGGCTGAGCATAGTTGAAACCTATGCCTCGGCCTGATAAACTGGGCGTGGAGGCGATGACATGGAGCTGAGGGTACTGCAATATTTTCTGGCGGTGGCGCGGGAGCAGAGCATATCCGCGGCGGCGGAGTCGCTGCACCTCTCGCAACCGACGCTCTCGACACAGCTGAAGGCGCTGGAGGAGGAGCTGGGCAAGCGGCTGCTTATCCGCGGCACGCGCGGCTCCCGGCGCGTGACGCTGACGGAGGAGGGCATGATACTGCGCAAGCGCGCCGAGGAGATACTCGAGCTGGTGCGCAAGGCGGAGAGCGAGGTCTCGCTCTCGGACGGGGCCGTTGCGGGCGAGGTGCACATAGGCGCGGGGGAGACGCAGTCGCTGCGCCTGCTGGCGAAGGCGGCCCGGGCGCTGCAGGAGCGCTGCCCGGACGTGCACTACAACATCTCCAGCGGAAACGCGGCCTATGTGACGGAGCAGCTCGACCGCGGGCTCATAGACTTCGGCCTCATCTTCGGCCCCGTGGACTCGGCGAAGTACGAGGCGCTGACGCTGCCTGAGCGGGACGTCTGGGGCGTGCTCATGCGCCGGGACCAGCCGCTGGCGGCAAAGGAGAGCGTGAGCCCGGAGGACCTCTGGGACAAGTCGCTCATCATCTCGGCGCAGAAGGACGGCAGCTGGCCGGTGTTCGCCTGGTTGCGGCGGGACGTGAGCCGGCTGAACGTCGTCGCGACCTACAACCTGGTTTTCAACGCCTCGCTGCTCACGAGCGAGGGCCTGGGCTATACGCTCTGCTTCGACCGCCTGGTTAGCGCAGACGAGGGGAGCGGGCTGTGTTTCCGGCCGTTTTCACCGCGGCTGGAGGCGGAGGCGGCGCTGATCTGGAGAAAGTACCAGCTCATGTCCCGTCCGGCGGCTCGTTTTCTCGAGGAGCTGCGCCGCGTGCTGGAGCGGGGGAATTGAGCCAGGCTGTGACAAACCTGCACGGGTGCGGCATAATATACTTCCGGGGACCATCCCCGGAAGGAGGCAGCACCAGATGGGTGTGACCAATTCCAACAAAGTTGCTGACACCGCGGCGATATGCTGCGGCGACCAGTTCAAGATGACCCTCGCCCTGACCGCGGCGCCGGATATCGTGACCAACCCGACGGACATCGTGCTCGCGCTCGACTGCTCCGGCAGCATGAGCGGCGCGCCGCTCGCGGACATGAAACTCGGGGCGAAGACGTTTATAGACATCATTTCCGAATCCACCGGCGGCTCCGGCTCGGGCGAGATAGGCTCGGGCAGCCGCATAGGCATAGTCAGTTTCGAGGCCACGGCGACGGTCGTGTCCCCGCTGGAGACCTCGGTCGCCGACCTCAAGAGCGCGATAAACGGCCTCACGGCCGGCGGCGGCACGAACCACGGCGACGCCTTTGCCAAGGCGCAGGGGCTCTTCGAGAACACCTCGTCCAACGCGCGCGTCATCGTCATGTTCACGGACGGCGTGACGACCTCGGGCCCCGCGCCCGGGCCGATAGCCGCCGCCGCGCGCGCCGCGGGCACCATCATCTACTGCATAGGGCTCATCGGCTCGGACGGCCTGGACATCGCGGCGCTCAACAATTGGGCGACGGACCCGGACGCCACGCACGTGGCGGTGACGCCGGACGCGGCCGACCTCGAGGAGCTTTTTGCGGAGCTCGCGGCCAACATCTCCAAGTCGGGCGCGACGGACATCGTCATCAAGGAAAAGCTGACCGACGACTTTGAGATAGTGGACGTGGACCCGCCCGCCAAGGGCACGGCGATAATCACCGGCACGCGCAGCCTGCGCTGGAGCATAGACTCCCTCGGCACCACCGCCAGCGAGAGCGCGGTGCTGAACTTCACCGTGCGCCACGTGGGCGACACGACTGGCGACCTGCACGTGAACGAGTCGATAGAGTACACGGACAAGGAACAGAACGTCGTCAAATTCCCGGACCCGACGGTGTACGTGGACTGCGGCGAGGTAATAGTGCCTGAGCCCTGCCCGGAGCCGCGCGAGCTCGTTGCGGAGGGCTGCACCGAGGCCGTGACCTTTGACGCGGGCGAGCTGTCCCTCGCGGCGCAGGGGCGCATCGTGGAGCTGAGCCTTACGATGGTGAACGTCTGCCCGCGCCGGCGCGTGGCGCTCGCCGTGCTGCTGACGGACGGCGAGGAGGAGGGCTACCGCGCGCTCAAGACCTTTGCCATCCCGGCCCACTGCGGCCCGGACTGCCGCGACGTGCGCATCGAGGGCATCCGCTTCGTGGTGCCGGATTCCGCCGGCCACTGCGCCCGGAGACGCCTGTACGCGCAGACGATGGCCAACTATATGGACACGGATTTCGACTGCGAATGAGAACAAAAGGGCGGGACCCCATCGGGGCCCCGCCCTCTTTTTCAGCCGTCCCTGTGATGTGCGGGGGCGGCGGGGAAGGTGAGTATCTTCCTTATGAATATGGCGTACACCGCGACGCTCGCTATGGGGCCTATAATGTCGGAGACGGGCTCCGCCCAGAAGGCGGCGCGGGCGCCGAAGGCCGCGGGCAGCGCAAAGAGTGCGGCGAAGTAGACGATTTTCCGGAAGGCAGAGAGCGGCAGCGCCAGCTTGACCTGGGCCATGCCGGTGAAGCCGTCCACTATGGCGTACTGCACGCCGAGGGGAATGACGGCGAGGGTGCAGACCCGGATGGCCGAGAGCGCCTCGGCGGCGAGGTCGGCCTCGCTGGTGAAGAGGCGCACGAAGAGCCCGCCCGCGAGCCGCGCGAGGGCGAACATTATGGCCGTGTAGCCCACGCACAGGAGCGTTATGTGCTTTTGCGCCTCGAGTATGCGGTCGCGCCGGTGCGCGCCGAAGTTGAAGGCGAGGATGGTCTGCGTCCCGCCCGAGATGCCGCCGAGCGGCATGGTCACGACCAGCATGAAGCTCTGCGCGATGGTGGCGCAGGTTATGAGCCTGTCGCCGAGTTCCGGCCCGCCGTAGCTCTGCAGCACGGCGTTCATGGAGATTATCATGATGCTGTCCACAAAGATGATGAGGAAGGGCGAGATGCCGGTGACGAGTATGCGCCCCACGAGCCGGAGGCTGTAACGCCCGAAGCCTATGCGCACCGGCACGGTCCGACCGAAGAGGACGCAGAGGACATAGACGCAGCTTGCGAGCTGGGAGAGCACCGTGGCGACGGCCGCGCCCGCGACGCCCATGTCGAAGACGAAGATGAAGAGCGGGTCGAGTACGATGTTGAGCGCCGCGCCGAGCACGACGGAGAACATGCCCTTCTTCGCAAAGCCCTGGCTGATGATGAACTGGTTCATGCCGAGGGAGAGCAGGTTGAAGGCCGTCCCGCAGAGGTAGATGGAGAAATACTCCTCCGCGTAGGGGTAGGTCGTCTCGCTCGCGCCGAAGAACATGAGCATGGGCCGCTGGAGCGGGAACACCGCGGCGGTGAGCACTACGGCGCAGACGCAGAGGATGAGGAAGCTGTTGGAGAGGATGCGCCGCGCCTCGTCTTCCCGGCCCGCGCCCATGTTGATGCTCATGAGCGGCGCGCCGCCGACGCCGACGAGAAAGGCGAAGGCCCCGAGCATGGTCACGACCGGCCCGCAGACGCCGACGCCCGCCAGCGCCGTCTCGCCCGTGACGGGGATGTTGCTTATGTATATCCTGTCCACGATGGAGTAGAGCACGCTGACGAACTGCGCCAGCATGCTGGGGAACGCGATGCGCCACACCAGAGGCCGTATCGGGTCCCGGCCAAGGTCGTTCTGCTTTCTCAAGGCTCAGCCCTCCCGGAGAATTCTGCAAGGCACATTATAATATAACTTTCCGCCTTTTCAAGAGCCATATAAAAAATAAGCGGGGACCGCAAAGGCGGTCCCCGCAGTGTTCATTTGTCCCCCTTGGCGGCGGCTATGCCGAACTTCGCGTTCAGGCGCCGCAGCAGCTCCGAAAGCGGCAGTATCAGCACACCGGCGGCCAGATTTCCCAGGGCGTGCACCACGTCCCAGGGCAGGCCGGCGACTATCCAGGCCAGCATTCCCTCCAAACTCAGCCCATAGATAAGCGCCTGCGCCGGAGCGTAGAGCGTACCGAAGGCCAGCCCGTGCAGCGCGCATACGAGCGGATACACCACGGCCGCGCACTTCTTCGGCATGTTCCGTGGCAGCAGCATCGTCACGCCCCAGAGCACCGTCCAGATGTACAGATACGGCAGCCACCAGGAGGCAAAGCCCGCGTAGACGCCGTTGAGCAGGACATAGACATAGATGGGGTAGAGCGCCCGGCGGCGGTAGACCACGGTGAGCAGCATGGTGAACATGCCCAGCAGGTGCACGTTCGGCACGGCCTCCATCACTATCTTGGAGGTTAGCATCAGGACGCCGAACATGGCGTACACCGCCATCTCCCGGACGCTTATGGCGTGTCTACGCTTTTTTTCAGGCAGCGGTGCAGACAAGCTCGTACTGCTCGCCGTCGGCGATCTCGGTGGTGTCCACGCCGGTCATCAGATACTCGCCGGACTTGTAGAAGGCCCAGTAGAGGCCGTCGGCGTCGTAGTCGGCGGTCATGCCGTCCACGGTCTTGACGTAGAGGCCGTAGTCGCTCTCGTCGCCGGCGATGAGGCTGTTCTCCTCCAGCGCCTGCCTGAGCGTGGTGCCGTCGGTGTGGATGGTGAAGGTCACGGTCTTGTCCTCGGCGGTGACCTCGACGGTTATGGTGGTCGCGCCCTCGCCGAGCTCGGTGTCCTCGGTGTAGGTGGCGTCGGCCCAGAGGCCCTCGGCCTTGGCGCCGCAGGCGGCGAGGCTGAGCATGAGCGCGAGCACGAGCGCCAGCGCGGCGGATCTCTTGATGGTTCTGGTCATTTTCACATACCTCTTTTCTGAAATGTGCCTCTCAAAAAAGCAAAACGCCCCACCCCCGAAGGAGCGGAGCGCGACAATACGGCGCGCCGCCCGATGCCGCGGCGCGCGGCTGCCCCTGTCCCCCCTTGCCCGGGAACGGTCTGCATCACACGAAGCGTCAGGCATTCCGGCTCGCGCCCAAGGCGCACACGGCAATGGCTGTTGCGGCGGATTCGCACCGCCTTCCCCCGACTCCTCCCGCCGGGTCCTGCCCGGCGCTCAGACGTGCCGAAAGGCACGGGATCGCGTTTATTTCAAGTGCGGCTATACTTTACAGCATTTCCGCCGCCGCGTCAAGCGGTATGATAAGCCCGCCCCAAACGGGGCGGGCCGTGCTTTTTAGAAGATGTCGTCGAGCACCTTGTCCGGGGCGTGCTCGAGCTCGGAGGGGTTCTTGAGGAAGTACTTGAGGTGCTTGAACGCGGCGGCGTAGTAGGCGCCGTCCACGATGCGCTCGTCGCAGACTATCTTGTAGTCCACATACTTGTGTTCAACGGGCTGGCCGTGGCGGTCGAGCTCCACCACGCGCCGTTTCGCGCCGAAGGCGAGGAACACCGGCAGGTTGCCGAAGTTGTAGAGGTGGTGGTAGATGGGCGGGATGCCGAGGGAGCCGAGGTCGGTGACGATCATGGAGCCGTGGAAGGGGCTCACGCGCAGCAGGGACATCGGCAGCAGGTCGAAGTAGTCGAGGATCTTGATTATCCACACGGCAAACTTGAGGATGAGCCGCGGCATCTTCATCAGCACGCCGGCGGCCTTCTCCGTGCCGCTGTCGTCTGAGGCGCGTATCTCCTCGACGGCCTCGTTCATCTTGCGGTAGACGTCGTAGATGGTGTCAGTCGGCTCAAAGACGACCTTGGCGCAGGTCTCCTCGGACTCGGTGGTGATGCCGCGTTTGACCATCATGTTGATGAGTATCTCGTTGCGGGCATAGATCCTCTGGCCGGAGACGAAGCGGTTGAGCCCGGGCAGCTGGGAGACGACGCGGATGTAAGCGGCGATGAAGAGGTGCAGCATGCCGAGACCCTTGTAGCCCTCCTGGCGCTTGGCGCGGAGCCAGCGGTCGGTCTCCGAGATCTCGACCGCGCCGGAGAACTGGTTGCAGGCGTCGTTCCTCTCGATCATTATGTAGGGCTCAAACTGGTTGAGCGCGGGGACGGTGCGAAGGCGGCGGCCCTCCTTGCGGTCGCCGAACCGGCGGCGGTAGCTGGGTTCACTCATAGCTTTCAGACCTCCAAGGACGGATAATATAGTCTCAAGGATTTTACATTATAATACGTTTTTCCCTGCAAATCAAGTCCGAACGGAGAGCAGAGTGTTTAATTCGGCACATTCGTGAAGATTGACAAATCATTGACGCAGTTTTTGGGCTGCGGATTGTAGTTAATTAATCAAGCAATATGTGCAAATGCGCTTGCTTAATTTAGGGGGTTTTGGTATTATTGATAACGTAGATACCTGACGGATGATGGCGCTTTCCGCATCCGTCTTTTTCGGTGGGAGGTGTATCAATGTCTTTTGAAGCGATCACGACGATAAGCGAGGCTGAGGAGAACGCAAAGCGCATGAAGGCCGAGGCTCAGGCTGCGGCGAAGGCGGCGGAGGCCGCGGCGCAGGCGGAGGGCCGCACGGCCATGGAGGCGGCTGAGAAAAAGGCCGCGGCCGAGCTCGCCGAGCTGCGCTCCAAGTCCGACGAGAAGGCGAAGGAGGACGCGCTGGAACTTGCTTCGGATACGGAGAACAGGAAAGCGGCAATGCGCGCGCGGGCCGACGCACGCCTGGAAAAGGCCGCCGCGCTTATCGTGGAAAGGGTAGTGAACGGCTGATATGGCGATCGTAAAGATGAAAAAGCTCAGGCTGCTGGCCATGTCTGCGGACAGGGAGGCGCTGCTGCGGGAGCTGCTGCTCTTAGGCTGCGTCGAGGTCAGCGAGCCGACGGAGCTTTCGGAGGAGGCGTATCCGGCGCTGAGCCGCTGCGACTCCGCGGAGCTGGCCCGGGTGAAGGCCCAGCACGCGGAGCTCACCAACGCGGTAAAGCTGCTGGACAAATACGCGCCCGAGAAGTCCGGCTTTCTCAAGCCTCTGCCCGAGGCTGAGGCGTCGGAGCTCCTGGACGAGGCAAAGCTTCCGCAGGACATCGCCCTGGCTGAGAAGATCATGGAGCTCGAAGAGCACATCCGGCGCAACGGCGCTGAGGTGCAGCGCGAGCAGTCGCAGCTGGAGGCCCTGGCCCCGTGGCTGCCTCTGGACCTGCCGCTCAGCTGCAAGGGCACTGAGCGCGCCGCCGCGATGACGGCGTCGCTGCCCGCGGCGGTCAACATGACGGACGCGGACGCCGCCCTCGGCGCGGCCGCACCCGAAGCCCAGCTCTTCCGTGTATCCGACGACAAGAGCCTGCACTACGTGCTGCTCGTCTGTCTGAAGGAGGAGCAGGACGCGGCGATGGAGGCCCTGCGGCCCATGGGCCTGAACCTCATGAGCCCGGGCGAATTTGACTGCACCGCGCGGCAGGCCGCCGAGCGGAGCGAAAAGAAGATCGCGGACCTCACCCGCGAAAACGGCGAGCTCTCCGCGGCGATAGCCGCCGAGGCCCCGCACCGCGCGGAGCTCAAGCTCCGGGCGGACACGCTGGCCACCAAGATAGCCCGCGCCGAGGCCGAGACCAGGCTCATGCAGACGGAGACCTCCGTGTGCCTCCAGGGCTGGGTGCCCGCGGAAAAGGAGTCCGAGCTCGGCAGCGTCCTCGCAAAGTACGACTGCGCCTGGGAGACGGTGGAGCCCACCGAGGACGAGTACCCCGAAGTCCCGGTCAAGCTCAAGAACAACCGCTTCACCCGCGCGCTCAATATGGTCACGGAGATGTACTCTCTCCCGGCCTACGACGGCGTGGACCCGAACCCGCTGATGGCGCCGTTCTTCATTTTGTTCTACGGCATCATGCTCGCGGACATGGGCTACGGCATCCTCATGATAATCGCGGCGCTGGTCATCCTCGGCAAGAAGAAGCCGAGGGCCGGCATGCGAAACTTCTTCGAGCTGCTGCTCTGGTGCGGCATCTCGACCACCATCTGGGGCGCGATAACCGGCGGCTTCTTCGGCGACATGCCGCTGCAGATAGCCCAGATAATCAACCCCGAGACGACCTGGACAGGTCTCCCGGCCCTGTTCACGCCGCTCAACGACACCATCATGATCCTGCTCGGTGCGATGGTCCTCGGCGTCATCCAGATAATCACCGGCATGATCATCAGCTTCGTCGAAAAGTGCAAGGCCGGAGACGTGTTCGGCGCCGTGTTTGAAGAGGGCACCTGGTGGGTCATCTTCATCGGCGGCGGCCTCGCGGCGCTCGGCATCGGCAGCGTGGCCGGCGTGCCGGTCGTCCTGGCCATAGGCGTCGTGATGCTGTTCATCGGCTCGGCAAAGGGAAAGAAGGGCTTCGGCATCTTCACCGGCTTCGTCGGCGCCATATACAACGGCGTCACCGGCTACTTCGGCGACATCCTCAGCTACTCCAGACTCATGGCCCTCATGCTGGCGGGCAGCGTCATCGCCCAGGTGTTCAACACCATCGGCGCGATAGCGGGGAACATCGTCGTGTTCCTCATCATCTCCATAGCGGGCAACGCGCTCAACTTCGCGCTCAACCTGCTCGGCTGCTTCGTGCACGACCTGAGGCTCCAGTGCCTGGAGTACTTCGGCAAGTTCTATAAGGACGGCGGCAGGCCGTTCAAGCCCCTCGCGATAAACACCAAATTTGTAAACGTCGCTACAACCGACAAATAAGAGGAGGAAATTAAAATGAGTTTTCTTGAACAGTTCGGCGGAATGGCTCTCGGCCTTCTGGGCGCCGGTCTCGCGGCCGCCCTCTCCGGCATCGGCTCCGCCAAGGGCACCGGCATCGCGGGCGAAGCGGGCGCGGGCCTGCTGTGCGAGGACCCCAGCAAGTTCGGCAAGGTCATGATACTCCAGGTCATCCCCGGCACGCAGGGCCTGTACGGCCTCGTCGTGTGGTTCTTCGCCTCCTTCCGCATGGGTCTGCTGGACGGCACCATCATGGACCTCACGGTCACCGAGGGCCTGCGCTACTTCGTCGCCTGCCTGCCCATGGCGCTCGGCGGCTGGATCTCCGCCATTGCCCAGGGCCGCGTGGCCGCCGCCTCCATCAACATACTCGCCAAGAAGCCGGACGACTGGTCCAAGGGCATGGTCCTCTGCATCACCGTCGAGTTCTACGCGATACTTGCCCTGCTGGCCTCCATGCTCATGATCCTCAACATCGGTTGAGCGGAATCTCTGCAAGGTAGACAGCTATGAACGGAATCGAGAAGATAACCGCCCGAATCAGGGCGGACGCGGAGGCGGAATGCGCCGCCATCCGCGCCGAGTCCGAGGAGCGCTGCGCCGCCATCCGCGCTGAGAACGAGCGCGCCGCCCAGGAGGAATACTGGCGGCTGGTGCGCGAGGGCGTCAAGGACACCGAGCAGCGCGTGCAGCGCCTCGGCCGCACGGCGCGCCTCGAGGCCAAGAAGAGCGTGCTGAACATGAAGCAGGAGGCCGTCACCCGCGCCTTCGACCTGGCACGCGAGAAGCTGGCCGGACTGCCGGAGGCGGATTACGTCGCCTTCCTCGCCCGCGAGGCCTCTGAGGCCGCGATAACGGGCCAGGAGGAGGTCATCCTCTCTGCAAAGGACCGCGCCGGCTGCGGCGCAAAGGCCGTGAAGGCCGCCAACGAGCTCCTCGCCAAGCGCGGGCTGGACGGCTGCCTCACCCTCTCGGACGAGACCCGGCCCATGACCGGGGGCCTCATCCTCAAGCAGGGCGACATCGAGGTCAACTGCACGGTGGACACGCTGCTCGACCTCTCCCGCAGCGAGCTCGCCGCGCGCGTGGCGGAGGTGCTCTTTGAGGGCTGAGGCCGCGTTCGGCGGCGCACATTCACGGACAAGGAGGTAAGGACTTGTCTAAGAAAACGAAAGATCTGGATTATCTTGCCATGTCTGCGATGCTCCGCGCGCGCGAGGCCAACATGCTCGGGCGCGACCGGATGGACCGCATGCTCGCCGCGGGCAGCTATGCCGAGGCGGCGAAGCTGCTCGCCGAGTGCGGCTACGAGGACCTCTCGGGCGCGGACGCGGCCGGCATAGACGCGGCGCTCACAAAGCACAGGAACGAGATCTTTGCCGAGCTCGCTGGCATGGCCCCGCAGCCGGAGGTGGTGGACATCTTCCGGCTGAAGTACGACTACCACAATATAAAGACGCTGGTGAAGGCCGCGGGCGCCAATGTATCCGGCGACCGGCTGCTCTCCGGCAGCGGGCGCGTGGCGCCTGAAAAGCTCAAGGCCGCCGTGGAGGAGGACTCGCTCTCCAGCCTGCCCGCCGACATGGCCCGCGCCTATGAGGAGGCCCGCAGCGTGCTCGCGCGCACGGGCAACCCCCAGCTCGCGGACTTTGAGCTGGACGCGGCGTATTTTGCCGAGCTGCTCCGCCTCGCGGAGGCCACGGGCAGCGACTTCATAAAGGGCTATGTGCGCACGATGATAGACAGCGCGAATCTCCGCGCCGCGGTGCGCACGGTGCGCATGGGCAAGGACCGCGACTTCATGCTGACGGCGCTGGTGCCCGGAGGCTTTGCCGACCGGGATATCCTGGCCGCCGCGGCGGAGAGCGGGGACGGCCTGGCCGCCGTCTTTGCCTCCACCTGCCTGGAGCACGCCGCCGCGCTCGGCACCGAGGCGATGAAGGGCGGGTCGCTCACCGACTTTGAGCTCGAGTGCGACAACGCCGTCTCCGCCTACCTCTCCCAGGCCAAGACCAAGCCCTTCGGCATAGAGCCGGCGGCGGAGTATCTGGCCCTGCTCGAGAGCGAAATCACCGCGGCCCGGATGATACTCACCGGGCGCCTCGCGGGCATAGAGCCGGAGGTCATACGGGAAAGGCTGCGTGATATCAATGCTTAAAATAGCCGTTCTGGGCGGCCGCGACACGGTCATGGGCTTCAAGGCCCTCGGCCTGGACGTGTTCCCCGCCTCCGGAGCCGAGGAGGCCAAGGAGATCTTCCGTCACCTCACGAGGGAGTCGGACGAGGAATACGCCATCATCTACGTCGAGGAGAACCTGGCCCAGTACCTGGAGCACGAGATCGCCCGGTACAAGGACGTTCCCAGTCCCGCGATAATCCTCATCCCCGGCAGGGAGGGCCCGCTCGGGCTCGGCCAGTCCGCACTGAAGGCGGCGGTCGAGAAGGCCGTGGGAATAGACATTTTGTAAAGAAGGTTTGCAGATGAGCGGAATTATAACGAAAGTTTCGGGCCCGCTGGTCGTAGCCGAGGGACTGGCCGACGCGAACGTGTCGGACGTCGTCCGAGTGGGCAGCCAGCGGCTCATAGGCGAAATACTTAACATGACGGGCGACTCCGCCTCCATTCAGGTCTACGAGGAGACCTCGGGCCTCGGCCCCGGCGCGGAGGTCGTCACCACCGGACTGCCGCTGTCCGTGGAGCTCGGCCCCGGCATGCTGGAGAACATCTACGACGGTATCCAGCGCCCCCTGCCCGAGATCCGCGCGCTGACGGGCGAGACCATTACCCGCGGCGTCCAGGTGTCCGCGCTCAACCGCGAGCGCAAGTGGGACTTCGTCCCCGTGGCGGAGCCCGGCCAGCACGTCGCCGGAGGCGACGTCCTCGGCACCGTGCAGGAGACCTCGGCCATACTGCACAAGATCATGGTGCCGCCCAACCTGAGCGGCACGGTCAAGAGCATCGAAAAGGGCGAGTTCACGGTCGACCACGTCATCGCCGTGGTCGAGGACTACAAGGGCAAGACCCACGAGCTCACCATGGTCCAGAACTGGCCCGTGCGTATCCCCAGGCCGTACAGCCAGAAATACACCCCCGCACGCCCGATGAACAGCGGCCAGCGCATCATCGACACGCTGTTCCCCATCGCCAAGGGCGGCACCGCCGCGGTCCCCGGCCCCTTCGGCTCGGGCAAGACCGTCGTGCAGCACCAGCTCGCCAAGTGGTCCGACGTCGACATCGTCGTCTACATCGGCTGCGGCGAGCGCGGCAACGAGATGACGGACGTTCTGATGGAGTTCCCGGAGCTGACCGACCCGCGCAACGGCGAGCCCCTCATGAAGCGCACCGTCCTCATAGCGAACACCTCCGACATGCCCGTCGCGGCCCGCGAGGCCAGCATCTACACGGGCATCACCATAGCCGAGTACTTCCGCGACATGGGCTACGACGTGGCCGTCCTCGCCGACTCGACCTCCCGCTGGGCAGAGGCCCTGCGTGAGATGTCCGGCCGACTCGAGGAGATGCCCGGCGAAGAGGGCTACCCCGCCTACCTCGCCAGCCGCCTCGCCCAGTTCTACGAGCGCGCCGGCGTTGTCGAGTGCCTCGGCTCCGACGAGCGCAAGGGTTCCGTCACCGCCATCGGCGCGGTCTCGCCTCCGGGCGGCGACACGTCCGAGCCCGTCTCCCAGGCGACCATGCGTATAGTCAAGGTCTTCTGGGCGCTCGACTCCTCTCTGGCCTACGCGCGTCACTTCCCGGCCATCAACTGGCTGACCTCGTACTCCCTGTACGTCGACACGCTCAAGCCCTGGTATGAGAGCGAGTTCGGGCCGAAGTACATGCTCAACCGCGACAAGGCCATGCACATCCTCCAGGAGGAGGCCGAGCTGCAGGAGATCGTCCGCCTCGTCGGCCAGGATGCCCTCTCGCCCGCCGACCGCCTCACGATGGAGACCGCCAAGATGATCCGCGAGGACTTCCTGCAGCAGAACGCCTTCATCGACGAGGACGCGTATTCGAGCTATCTCAAGCAGTTCCGCCTGCTGGACATGGTCCTGCAGTACGACGCCGTCTGCCGCGAGGCGATAGGCTCCGGCGCCGACATGAACAAGCTCTTCAATATCCCCGCGCGCGAGCGCATAGGCCGCGCGAAGATGGTCCCGCAGGACGAGGTCGTCAAGACCTACGACGGCATCATCGACGAGATGAAGGCCGAAGTCGCCGAAATAGCCGAGGGAGGTGAGGACGAATGATCAGGGAATACAAAACAATACGCGAGGTCGCGAATCCTCTGATGGTCGTCAAGCAGGTTGAGGGCGTCACCTACGACGAGCTGGGCGAGCTTGAGCTGCCCAACGGCGAGATCCGCCGCTGCAAGGTCCTCGAGGTCGAGGGCGACACCGCGGTCGTGCAGCTCTTCGAGTCCGCTCAGGGCATCAACCTCGCGGGCACCAAGGTCCGCTTCCTGGGCCACCCGCTGGAGCTGGGCGTCAGTGAGGACATGCTGGGCCGAGTCTTCAACGGCATGGGCGAGCCCATCGACGGCGGCCCGGAGATCCTGGCCGACGCGCACCGCGACATAAACGGCCTGCCCATGAACCCCGCAGCCCGCGCCTACCCGGCCGAGTTCATCCAGACCGGTGTCTCCACGATCGACGGCCTGAACACCCTGGTCCGCGGCCAGAAGCTGCCCATCTTCTCCTGCTCCGGCCTGCCGCACGCGGCGCTGGCCGCGCAGATCGCGCGTCAGGCGCGAGTCCTCGGCGCGAACGAGAACTTCGCCGTCGTGTTCGCCGCCATCGGCATCACCTTTGAGGAGAGCGAATACTTCATCCAGGACTTCCGCCGCACGGGCGCCATAGACCGCACCGTCGTCTTCTCGAACCTCGCCAACGACCCCGCCGTCGAGCGTATCGCCACCCCGCGTATGGCTCTGACCGCGGCCGAGTACCTGGCATTTGAGAAGGACATGCACGTCCTGGTCATCCTGACCGACATCACGAACTACGCCGAGGCCCTGCGTGAGGTCTCCGCGGCGAAGAAAGAGGTCCCCGGCCGCCGCGGCTACCCCGGCTACCTGTACACCGACCTTGCGACGATGTACGAGCGCGCCGGCCGCCGCATAGGCAAGAAGGGCTCCATCACGATGATCCCCATCCTGACCATGCCCGAGGACGACAAGACCCACCCCATCCCCGACCT